>Ga0207012_1118_pt1 | contig 14872 bp, 10 predicted proteins | sample Alteio_BWMinCont_80_FD_153471 | JGI IMG/M metagenome (GOLD analysis project Ga0207012, IMG submission 153471) | Enriched cells from forest soil in Barre Woods Harvard Forest LTER site, Petersham, Massachusetts, United States -... | ecosystem: Environmental > Terrestrial > Soil > Temperate forest >...
AAGCTTACCTTTGCCCTTGATGACCATATCGGTAGCACGGTACTGGTCGCCGAATGCGTGACGACCAATCATGATGGGGGCTGTCCAGTTAGGTACCAGGCGAGGGATATTATTGATGACGATGGGCTCGCGGAACACGGTACCATCCAGTATGTTGCGGATAGTGCCATTAGGGCTTTTCCACATTTGCTTTAAGTTAAATTCTTTTACGCGTGCTTCATCGGGAGTGATGGTAGCGCACTTAATACCCACACCATATTGTTTTATAGCATTGGCAGCATCTACGGTCACCTGGTCGTTAGTCGCATCGCGGTACTCCATGCCGAGGTCGTAATATTTAATATCGACTTCGAGGTAAGGGAGTATCAGTTTGTCTTTAATATACTTCCAAATCACACGTGTCATCTCATCACCATCCAGCTCTACTACTGGGTTTGCTACTTTAATCTTAGCCATGAAAATGTGTATTGTTTTAAGGTTAATGTTTTATAATTACAGTTGCGCAAATGCAATATTCAATTGTATGGTTTTGCCTGCACTGCGCAAAAGTAATGAGTTTAGAACATAAAGATAAGTTTTGACGTTATAGTCTTATAACAAGATTTTTTTAGCTGTTTCATATAAAAATATTATTTTTCGTAAACAAAACACCTCATCATGAAAGCAGTATGGAATGACGAAGTAATTGCAGAAAGTAATGATACGATTGTAGTAGAGAATAATCATTACTTTCCAAAAGGATCAGTGAAAGAAGAATTCCTTAAACCCTCAGATACCCATACCCATTGCCCCTGGAAAGGGGAGGCATCGTATTATACACTACATGTAGATGGGAAGGACAATAAGGACGCGGCATGGTTTTATCCAGATCCCAAAGATGCTGCAAAGAATATAGAAAATTATGTGGCCTTTTGGAAAGGAGTACAAGTGGTTAGCTAATTACGAATACCATGAAAGAATATGATGCAATAATTATCGGCTCTGGCCAGGCTGGAACTCCGTTGGCCCGACGGTTGGCTAAAGCTGGCTGGAAGGTGGCCATTATAGAACAAAAATGGCCAGGTGGCACTTGTGTGAACGTAGGGTGCACCCCTACCAAAACTATGGTGGCCTCGGCAAGAATGGCTTACCAAGCCAGGAGGAGCGACGAATATGGGATAGGTACGGGCGACGTGACCGTTGACATGCCCGCTGTTATAGAACGTAAGGCGCAGGTGGTATCGAGCTTCAGGCACGGCTCTGAAAAAAAGCCTTATCTCTGTTCCTGGAATAGAGCTGATATATGGTGAAGCAGCTTTTACTGATGATAAAATTGTAGTGGTTAACCTGAATAATGGCGGCAGTGAGATATTAACAGCTGAAAAGATATTCATAAATGTCGGTTGTTCACCTTCTATACCTCCTGTGTCTGGGTTGGAAGAAGTGCCTTACCTGACTTCAGAAACCCTTATGGAACTGAAAGAAATACCCGGGCACTTGTTGATAGTTGGTGCAGGGTATATAGCGATGGAATTTGGACAAATGTACCGTAGGTTTGGCAGCAAGGTAACCATATTGGAACATGCAGAACAGCTATTGGTAAAGGAGGATGAAGACATAGCCCGTGAGATATTGAAGATATTTACTGAAGAAGATATAGCCATACATACAAGTGCGGAAATAAAAGAAATAAAGAAAATTGATAAAGGGCTGCGGGCTAGTATAAAATTAACAGATAAGGACATTGAGATGGATTGTACGCATGCACTAATAGGGGCGGGGCGTACACCCAATACTGCCGGCCTTGGGCTGGAACATACTAAAATAGCTATTGACAAAAAAGGATATATACAGGTAAACGATAAGCTGGAAACAGCTGTTGATGGTGTATATGCTCTTGGAGATGTGAAGGGAGGCCCTGCTTTTACCCATATTTCTTACAACGATTATATAGTGGTATGTAAGAATATACTGGACGGTAAGGATATAAGCATTGCCGGACGACAGGTGCCTTACTGTATGTTTACTGACCCGGAACTGGGCAGGGTTGGGATGACAGAAAGAGAAGCCCGCAAAAAAGGACTGAATATAAAAGTGGCAATACTGCCCATGAGCCATGTAGCCAGGGGTATAGAAACCGGGGAAACAAAAGGATTAATGAAGGCTGTTGTAGATGCTGATACCAAGCAAATACTTGGCGTTGCTATACTTGGTGAGCAGGGAGGAGAAATAATGAGTGTATTGCAAATGGCAATGATGGGTGGTATTGGTTATGATGTTATAAGGGAAAACATTTTTGCACACCCTACCTTTGCCGAATCGCTGAATAATTTATTTATGACATTGGATAAACAGGGCTAATGGTTGATGTGGAACAGGTAACCCAGCGCTTTGGTAATACAGTAGCTGTAGATGACATTTCATTTACGGTTGCTGAAGGGGAGAACCTGGTATTGCTGGGCACCAGTGGTTGCGGTAAGACCACTACACTAAAGATGATCAACAAGCTTATTACACCCACAGCTGGTTGCGTGAAAGTGAATGGCAAGGATGTAGCAGGCCAACCAGCCATGCAACTGAGGCAGGGTATAGGTTATGTGTTACAGCACAATAGTTTGTTTCCGCATTATACAGTTGCAGAAAATATAGCGACCATACCGGGTTTGCTGAAGTGGAGTAAGGCTGATACTGATAAACGGGTAACAGAACTATTGGTGAAACTGCACCTGGATCCTGAAAAATACAGAAATACCTATCCTGCACAGCTAAGCGGAGGCCAGCAACAGCGGGTAAATATAGCGCGAGCCCTGGCAGCACAGCCGCCATTATTGCTGATGGATGAGCCGTTTGGTGCGTTGGACACCGTGACCCGAACAGCTATCAGAAAGGAATTTAAAGAACTGGACGAGTTTAAAAAGAAAACCATTATCATGGTGACACATGATGTGCAGGAAGCCTTTGAGCTTGGGGACCGTATATGCCTGATGGATAAGGGCAAGATCATGCAAATAGGGACAGCCCGCGATCTTTTGAACAAACCAGCAAATAATTTTGTGCGGAACTTTCTGGATGACCAGAGATTGCAACTCACTTTCCAGACCATAAAACTGGCAGAACTTTGGTCATTTGTAGAAAGCAGCAGCCAGGAAAGGGCGATGGTGCCGAGGAAAAAGATGCAGTGCTTGCGCTGACCGAACAAGGTGTGGTAAAAAATGTAACATGGGGCATGCTAATGCAAGCTTACCATATTTATAAACAGAAATAGTATTAATGCCGGAAACCCAATCGTTATGGAGTTTTGCTGTCCAACAATCTGATAAATTGCTGGAGCAAACCCTTACGCATATAGGGCTCACCTTTATTTCTTTATTTTTCTCTATACTCATTGGGTTGCCGCTGGGTATCTTTATAGCGCGCAGAAATAGTTTTTCAGGTTTTGTTTTGGGGTTTGCTAATGTGCTGCAGACCATACCGAGTATAGCACTGCTGGGTTTTATGATACCTCTTTTAGGCATAGGCCCTGTACCTGCAATTGTTGCACTTTTCCTGTACGCACTATTGCCCATTATCCGGAACACCTATACCGGGATAACCGAAGTGGATAGCGCGATAAAAGAAGCTGCCACGGGCATGGGTATGAGCTATAGCCAGCTATTGTTTAAAATAGAGATACCGCTTGCAATGCCGGTGATACTGGCGGGGATAAGAACTGCAACAGTTATAAATGTAGGCGTTGCTACTCTTGCGGCATACATTGGTGCAGGCGGGCTGGGAGAATTTATATTTGGTGGAATAGCATTAAATAATACCAACATGCTGCTTGCCGGCGCCATACCCGCTGCATTGCTAGCTATATTATTTGATTTTATCTTGTCGAAGGTCCAGCATTTGAACTTTAAGAAATGGAAGCTGAGTATGGTTGTTTTCCCAGCTATAGTTCTTATCCTTTCTTCATTTTACCTGATACCACAGGAAACGGGCAGCAAGCTGCTTGCCGGGTTTACTCCTGAATTTATGGGACGTACCGACGGTTACCTGGGGCTGAAAAACAAATATCACCTTAACATGCGCACTGTTGTGGTAAGTGACGCTGTGATGTATAAAGCGGCCTATGAAAAGAAGATAGATGTGATCAGCGGGTATAGTACAGACGGGAGACTGAAAGCCTATGACCTGGTTACACTTGTGGACGACAAGGGTATCTTTCCACCTTATTATGCAGCTCCAGTTGTGCGGATGGACGTACTTAAACAATATCCTGAACTGGAAAGAGTGCTGAACATGCTGGCAGGAACTATAACTGATTCTGTAATGACAGACCTTAACTACCGTGCAGATTACCTGAAGCAGAGCCCGGAAAAAATTGCTAAAGATTTTCTTTTGGTTCATAATTTGTGGCATGAACCACAGATCGGGGGGCAGGGTACAGTGAGGATAGGATCGAAGATATTTACGGAGCAATATATACTTGGGCAGATGTATGCTATGCTGATACGGGGGTACACGCATATTGACGTAGTAAATAAAACCGGGCTGGGTGGAACAAAAATTTGCTTTGAAGCCATACGGAATAACCAGATAGATATGTATCCTGAATATACAGGCACGGGTTTATTAGTGATTTTACAAACGAGAGAAGATACAGTTGAAAAACTGTCTGGTAATAAAAATAATGTGTACGATTTTGTAGCGAATGGTTTTAAAGAAAAATACAATTTGAAATGGCTGAAACCTATTGGCTTTAACAATGCTTATGCGCTTATGATGCGCCGGCAACAATCTGATATACTACATGTTAGAACAATCACCGACCTTAGGAACAAACTTGAAGAGTAATAAGATATTATTGGCAGATATATACAGAGCTATACGCAAGCGCTCTGAAATGATATGCAAGCCATTGAAAACAGAAGATTATGTGGTGCAGCCTATTGTGGATGTAAGCCCGCCCAAATGGCATCTTGGACATGCGACCTGGTTTTTTGAGACGTTTATTCTAAAACCTAACCTGCCGGGTTACAAAGAATTTGATGCGGATTACAATTATGTATTCAACAGCTATTATGAGACGATAGGCACCCGAGTGATCAGGACCGATAGAGGTAATCTAAGCCGGCCATCTGTGTCTGACATCTATAAATACCGCCTTCACGTTGATGAAGCCATGAGCAGATTACTGGACGGCGAAATTTCGCAGGAACTTTATGAATTGATACGGCTTGGCCTGAACCACGAAGAACAGCATCAGGAATTGTTGTACACAGATATTAAGTATATCCTAGGCCATAATCCGCTGTTCCCTGTATATTCCGACTTTTTATTTGCTGATACTGTTCCATTGGCTGAAGTGGATTTTATAACCATAGAGGAAGGTGTGTATGAAATTGGGTATAAAGGAGATGGTTTTTGTTTTGATAATGAGTTGGATAGGCACAAAGTGTACTTGCAGCCATACAAAATAGCAACGAACCTTATTACCAATCAGCAATATCTTGATTTTATTAATTCAGGAGGCTATACAGATTTCAGGTTCTGGCATGCAGAAGGGTGGGACTGGGTAAAGACGAATCATATTGTATCGCCTTTATACTGGCATTTAATGGAAGGGCAATGGTATAATTACACCTATGGTGGACTGAAAGCTATTGATCTTACAGCCCCCGTTTGCCATATCAGCTATTATGAAGCTGCAGCCTTTGCAGAATGGAGTGGTATGCGTTTGCCCACTGAACAAGAATGGGAAGTGGCTAATAAACAATTTGATTGGGGACAACGGTGGGAGTGGACCAATAGCGCATACCTACCTTATCCCGGCTTTAAAAAAGCGGTTGGAGCTATAGGGGAGTACAATGGTAAATTTATGGTGAACCAGATGGTATTGCGTGGAGCATCCCTGGTAACACCGCCCGGCCATAGTCGTGCAACCTACAGGAATTTTTTTCAAACTCATTTAAGATGGCAGTTTACGGGCATCCGATTGGCGCAATAAAAAAAATAATATGAACAAATTTTTCAATGATGTTTGGGAAGGCCTCAATGCAACCCCCAAGAGGCTTAGTTCAAAATATTTTTATGATGAGGCAGGAGACAAATTGTTCCAGGAGATCATGCAAACTCCTGAGTATTACCTGACCAATTGTGAGCTAGAGATATTTTCAGAAAAAACGGATGAGATATCGGAGTTGATGCTGAGCCATAGCACTAGCTTTGATCTGGTGGAGCTAGGGGCAGGTGATGCAATGAAATCAACTTTTTTATTGAAAAACCTGCAGGATCGTAAGGCTGATTTTGTCTATTATCCCATAGATATTTCTGCCCATGTTATTGAAAACCTATCTGATAAATTGCCTGATGAAATACCCGGAATACGCATAAATGGAATGAATGGGGAATACTTTGATATGCTAAAGCAGATCAAAAAAATATCTTCGAGGAAGAAGGTGGTTCTTTTTTTAGGGTCAAGTATTGGTAATATACCTTTTGAGCATACAGGCGATTTCTTAAATGAATTGCACCAGCAATTAAATCCTGGCGATTTGCTATTGACAGGGTTCGACCTTAAAAAAGATCCGAGGTTAATATTAGCTGCATATAATGATGCTTCGGGCGCTACCAAGAGGTTTAATCTGAATCTCCTGCAGCGCATTAACCGGGAACTGGATGCGGATTTTAACCTTGCTGGTTTTGAGCACTACCCTGTTTATGATGAAGCAAGTGGCGCATGTAAAAGCTATCTTAAAAGTTTGAGTAAACAAAGAGTGCGGATAGGAGAAGTAGGGTGGGTACACTTTGCTAAAGGTGAAATGATATTTATGGAAATATCTCAAAAATACTCTTTACAACAAACTGATGAATTGGCCAGAGCAAATGCATTTAAACCGGTAAAACACATATTTGATAATAAGGAGTGGTTCCTGGATACAATTTGGCAAGTAGTTACGTGAATGGATGCAATCAGATGAAATAATAAATGCTCCCGTCCAACCTTTTTTTTAAATATCCTGTCTTGTAATTTTACAAACAGGATATTTTTTTGTTTCTTGTAACCTTGTGACTGTTTTATTCGTTTAATTAAATTTATTTTCGCATATAAATTACGTTTACTCATGTTTAAAAGACCAATATCGAAACTTTTATTTTCAGTACTTGTTTTTTTCTGTTGCATCAATCAGGTTAGTGCTTCTCACCTGGGTGCCGCAGATATATGGGCTGTCTATATTGGCAATACCGCACATCCATTGCGATATGTGATACACCTGGATGTGTACCGTGCATGTGAACCCAACCAGGCTTCTTTATCAAATCAGGAATCTGTGACATGGAGCTCTGATTCTTGCCAGTTTGCATCGGTAACTATCCCGATGTATATGCAAACTGATGACACATTGGATCAACTTTGCCCAAACTATCATGCGCTGAATTCTTGCAGGCAGCCTGCATCCAGATGGCCGGGTTTTGAAAAAAGAAGCTATGTGGATACTGTAGATCTTCCTAATCGTTGTGTGGATTGGCATTTTACATGGTTAAGTGGTGCCAGGAATGGTGGAATATTAAACTTATGCACACCGTCGGGCCAAGACATTACAGTTGACTGTCATTTTAATAATTTGTATAGCAACCAAAGCTCGCCCCGCTTTACTGTACTCCCCATACCTTATTTATGTTTGAACCAGCCAGACCAGTTCTTTAACGGTCCATACGATCCTAATGGAGATTCCCTTTTTGTAGAAAATGTACAGCCTTTAGGTTGTGTTTCCTGTACCTGTGGGCCAAATGGGGAAATTCCTTATGTGCCCTCGTATTCTCTTGTTAATCCTATATTAAGTACACTACCAGCCGGCTATATTGTTGACCCGATAACGGGTATTGCAACTTTTACCCCGTCTTTAGTAGGTAAATTTGTGTTGGCATTTAAGGTCTCTAAATATGATCCTATTACTAAAGTATTGATGGGTTCTACCCGTCGCGATGTGCAAGTGTCAGTGCTTACATGTAATGCACCACCGCCAGTAATAGACTCTATGCCACTGAATATTACAGGGGGACAATTTATACATAGTAATGGGACTAACACGTTGTATACTTGCCCTAATACCCCTATCAATTTTACTATGAACTCATTCTCACAATCGGGGGTGAATTCCATCTTCCTGTCACTTGACACTGCTTTAAGTAATACACCGGGAAGTACATTTACTGTAAGTAATAATGGCACACCATCGAACGGAGGTACTTTTAGCTGGACACCAGGTGATACTAGCGTAGGTGTACACACCGTAACCTTTACAGCAACTGACTCTACTTGCACAAATGCACAACCAGTGGTGCTGAAAAGCTACCTTACGGTTAATATAGATGTTATTACCGGTATAAATGCTATACCTAAAACATTTAGACTGTGCCCAGAGTCTGGTGTACCTGTTACGCTTAATGTAGTAGGTCTTCCTCCTACATTTGGTTATAGCTGGATAGATACTACCGGCAGTCCCATAACGAATCCTTCCAGTGCTAATCCTACAGTAAATCCACAGGATACTACAGAATACTTCGTCTCTGTTACAGGCTTGCCACCTTCATGTAAGTCTGTAGATACTGTATTTGTAAATGTGGATAACACCAATCACATTTCTATTACGCCCGTATCACCTATCATCTTGTGTAAAGAAGGAACAGTAGATCTTATCGCTCACCCGGTAGGGAATAAGCCGGCGACTAACTTACCTTGTGGTATTCCGTCAACTCCTCCAGACATGACTACACCAGATTCTGTAGTAATATTACCCACTTTGGGTTCATATGGCGGAGCCAGCAACAATGCTAACTCGTGCAGTCCTTTTACAGGCAATGGGTCGGCCCACCACCAGTACCTGCTGAAGGCTAAGGACATGCTGAATTCGGGTATGATATCCGGTGCATTAACCGGGATGTCATTTTCGATAAGGGTACTAACTTCGAGTGCAACGTATAACAATGTATCTATATCGCTAATGTGTACTACATTGAATTCCGTAAACGCGGATGGCAGTTTGATACCTGGTGGAACACAAGTATATGCGTCGGCCTCTCCGCTTACTATTGCTGCTGCAGGTTATTTTACTATACCGTTTAACAGTGTATATAATTGGGATACCACTCAAAATCTATTAGTGGATATTTGCTATTCAAATTCAACAATAACGCTTAACCCACCTTCGTTTGATTATTTTAATTCAGGCTACCCATCATCGACTTTTGTATTTAATGATGCGGATAATGTTTGTACCGGAGCGGCAGCCTCCAGTGGTGGTTTCCCATTATATCAGATACCTGTTATCAGGTTCAACTATTTTCATGCGCCTACAGTGCCATTTTATTATGATTGGGTAAACATATATGGTTCTCATTATTTCTCTGATTCTACAACCCAAATGCCCAAGGTATATGTAGATACAGATTCAAAATACTATGTCATCAGCAGGGGTAAAAGTGGTTGTGCGTTCATGGATTCAGTGACGATATATGTTGACCCTCCACGTCATCCATATGTTTATCCTTCAGATACTATAGTGTGTGTAAATTCTCCTGTTCAGCTAATAGCAACCGATACAAAGAATGGTTGGAAATGGTACCAGAATAAGTTGAAACCTGCAACATCAATAAACTGTGATACCTGCCAAACCATAATAGCACTACCAGATACTACTACAAGCTATATAATAGTATTTAAAGATTCTGTAGGCTGTGCGGACACTGCATATTCAAGAGTACAGACCATTCCATATCCGGCTATTACCCTTGGATTTAAGGACACTACTATTAAGTATGGTTCAAGCATCCGGCTGGTGTTAGCGCCAGATAGCCCGGGAGTGAGGTATAACTATGTGTGGACACCACCGTTCACCCTGGATGACCAATATTTGATGAACCCTACTGCAACACCGACCGTACCTACCGTGTATAGTGTTATAGCATATAACCAATTCTGCCCGGCATACGATACCATTAATGTTAACATAGACTATCGGTCGAACATATTTGTACCTTCTGCATTTACGCCCAACCATGATGGCAAAAATGACATCTTCAGAATAGCTAACCTCACGTATGAGCGCGTGATAGAATTTAGAATTTTTAATCGCTGGGGCCAGGAGATATTCAATGCTACGGATAACCACGGATGGGATGGTACATGGAACGGTAATCTACTGGATATAGGGGCCTATAATTACATTATCAGGGTAGTATATCCAGATGGGGTACAAGATAACTTTCAAGGGACTGTAACACTGATTAGATAAATATTGTTTAATATATTGTATTGATAAGCAAGGCACCCATTATAGGGTGCCTTGCTCGTTTATAAAAGCATGTATTTACAGCAGTGTTATTTTAATGACATAAATATGTGTGTTTAGCTGTTTTATTCTTTAAAACCAACCAACCAATTGGCTTCAATAGTGTGTCTTGTTATAATAAATGAAATAAAATTTTTATTGGTAAGTGACAGCAGTTGTTAAATTTTTGTTCTTTTTTTCTTACTTTTATTGCAGTATATAATTAAATGCCACTTCATGTACAAAACTCGACTATCTAAATTCTTTGTAATTGTATTATTTAGTCTCTTTTCCCTCACCAAAGGTTATGCATCACACTTTGGTGCGGCGGATCTATGGGTAACTTATATAGGCACTACAGCACACCCTTTGCGTTATGTGGTGCATTTAGGAGTATATAGGGCATGCGAGGCCGGCCAATCATTATTGAGTTCGCCGGAGTCTGTAAGTATGACCTCGAACGGTAATTGCTCTACAACCCAAGCTTTCCCTACGACTATAAGTCTTCAAATGGATACCATTGTTGGGCATGGTTCTGATACATTGGATCAGCTTTGCAATAATTTCAAAGCTTTAAATTCTTGCAGGCAGCCTACCTCTGTATGGCCAGGTTTTAATAGATTTAATTATACAGACACAGTAGATCTGCCTTACCGTTGTTCTGACTGGACATTTGTATGGACAAACTGTTGCAGAAATGCAGGTATTCAAAATCTATGTCAACCAGCATCTAGCTATTCATTAACTATTGATTGCCATATTAATGATCTATTTGGTAACGAAAACTCTCCCAGGTTTACAATTGATCCAATTCCTTATTTATGTATCAATCAACTAGACCAATTTTTTAATGGTCCATACGATCCAAACGGGGACTCGTTGTTTGTGGAAAATCAACAACCATGGGGTTGTGGCGGCACACCGTGTGCCCCTGGGTGTGGCCCCAATACTGAAATTCCGTATAATACTAGTACACCAATTGGAGGAATACCATATACACTTTTAAACCCGATACAAAGCCAGGCGACCCCATATATAGTTGATCCGATAACCGGTATCGCAACATTTACCCCGTCGAAACAAGGGAAGTTTGTACTGGCATTCAAGGTCTCTAAATATGATCCGGTAACCAAAACCCTACTTGGTTCTACTCGTCGCGACGTGCAGGTTTCGGTACTGCCATGTAATGCCCCCCCACCTATTATAGATTCAATTCCGCAAAATATTAGTGGTGGGCTATTTAGTGCGGCCAACCCGGCATTGGGTACTGGTAATGTCATTTACACCTGTCCCAATTCTCCCGTTACATTTACTATGACGGCAACCTCAAGCTCTAACAGCAATAAAATATATCTTAACGTAGATTCTGAAAGTATAAGTAATACCCCTGGCGACACATTTACAGTTCCAGGAAACGGTGCAGCAGTTGTGCATGGCACATATACGTGGACGCCAGGCGATACCAGCCTGGGTGCACACACTATAGTATTTATTGCAACAGACTCGACATGCAGCAATTCCCAACCCATTGTATTAATAAGTTACCTTGTGGTGACCATAGATGTAATATCGGGCATTAATGCTATACCCAAGGTATATAGGAACTGCCCGTTGGCAAATACTCCTGTTACGCTGAATGTTGCAGGCCTGCCTAAAGATTTTACTTACAAATGGAGAGATTATAATGACTCTACCTATTCAGATATAACCAACCCGAGCACGGCTAACCCGTCGGTACATCCTAGTGATACGACGAAGTACATAGTTACGGTACCTAATTTCCCTTCTTCTTGTAAGACTTCGGATACGGTGACTGTGAATGTAGATAATTCGAATCACATGTCCATATCTCCCGCAACACCTGTTATATTTTGTAAAGAAGGCAGGATATACTTAACTGCTAACCCTGTTGGCCACAAACCTTCGACCAATCTTTCTTGTGGAGTACCAATTACTCGTACTGATTCAACTACCAGAGACTCTACGACGATAATACCCGTTTTTGGGGCATATGCAGGTTCAATCAGTTCCAATATATCGCCCAGTCCATTTACAGGAAATGCTTCGGCCCATCATCAGTACCTGATACGTGCTTCTGATATGTTGAACTCCGGAATGATATCTGGTGCGCTAACTGGTATTTCTTTCTCCGTAAGGCAATTGCCGGCAACGGTAACATATGATACTATAACAGTATCATTACAGTGTACACCACTGACTGCGGTAAATACGGACGGCAGCCTGATAACAGGAAGCGGTACACAGGTTTTTTCAACCTTTACGCCAATTACTATATCATCTACGGGCTTCCTGACATTACCGTTTAATACAACATACAATTGGGATACTACACAGAACCTGCTGGTTGATATTTGTTATTCAAATGGTGCGATCACAGCTGCTCCTCCTGCTTTTGATTACGTTACATCAGGTTACCCATCATCTACGTTTGTATATAATGATGCGGGCGATGTTTGTGCAGGTGATTCAGCATTCAGCGGTGGTTATCCTTTATATGAATTACCGGTTATTAGTTTCAATTATTATGATGCACCAACAGTACCTTTCCCATATGCATGGCAGACTGTTTATGGCTCTAATATTTTGTCAGATTCTACACTAAAAACGCCGGAAGCTTATATATATCAAAGTACAAGGTTTTATGTAACGAGCAGGGGCAAGAGTGGTTGTTCATTCAGGGATTCAGTTGACATATACCTTGATCCGGTACGCCATCCTTATGTAACACCTATGGATACCAACATATGTGTGAACTCGCCGGTACAGCTTATTGCCAGCGATACTAAGAACGGGTGGAAATGGTATCAAAATGATACAATGCGAGCAACAACGCTGAACTGTGATACCTGCCAGGCTGTAATAGCTATACCTGATACAACGATACGATATACTGCTGTTTTTACCGATTCAGTAAACTGTGTGGATACTGCTTTCTCAAGAGTGTTTGCAGTTCCTTATCCTAAATCTCATCTTGCTTATAAGGATACTACTATAAAGTATGGAAAGAGTACACAATTGGTGGTGTTGCCCGATACACTAAATGCACCCTATACGTATGTATGGAGCCCATCGTTTACACTGGATAATCCTTACTTACATAACCCTACTGCAACGCCAGCTGTACCTACAGTATATAGCGTTATTGTATATAATCAGTTTTGTCCGGCTTATGATACCGTGAATGTAAACATAGACTATCGTTCAAACATATTTGTTCCTTCGGCCTTTACGCCAAATAATGATGGTAAGAATGATGTGTTCCGCATAACCAACCTGACCTACGAGCGTGTCATAGAATTCAGGGTATTCAACCGTTGGGGGCAGCAGATATTTAGTGCTACTGACAACCACGGCTGGGATGGAACCTGGAATGGTACCCTGATGGATATTGGGGCATACAACTACATAATAAGGGTTGTATATCCTGATGGGGTAGAGGATAATTTTAAAGGTAGTGTTACCTTGATCAGGTAATCAAACATAATTTACTTTAAAGCTGCAAAGGCATCCGTTAGGATGCCTTTGCAGCTTTAAAGTAAGCCGTTATCAAAAATGACAAAGCGGTGGAATTATGTCACCCTTTCAGGGTTGATCAATTATTTATACAACTGGCTATTATCATATCATCCCTTCGGGATTTTCAAACTTATCTGTATTGGGTCAGGAAAAGCATTTTAATAAAATTGATTGCGGTTCATTATAAAACCTTGAGCAAGAATGTTTCAAATAATGGGTAAAAAGTGTTGTAACGGTTAAAATACATACATCACTCTTAGTGCACAGGTGTTATTGAATTGACCATTATTGCCATATCCAAAACCGAGTGGTATCCGTTGCGGGTCGCGGATGCTTAGTATTGAGTACTGGTACCGGGCGTTTAAATAAAGGTTTTTATATGCCTTAATGGTAAGGCCAACAACATAGTCGAAATCTGAGTTTTTAAAGTAGTTTACAGAAGGATTGAAATAGGCAGGCTGATCAGTTTCAGCCCATTCTTTAAAACTTATAAGCCGTGCATACGACAGTCCTGCTTCGAAGTCAATTAAATTTGCTTTGATGTGAAACAGTATGGGCACTTCGGCATAATTAAGATTGAGGTAATATTTTTCGGCATAAGTGCCAACATATTGTGATTGAAGAACTGCAACGCCCCTTACTCCTTTTTGGGCGTAAAGTAATTCCATACTTACACCTACTGTTTTTGAGAAATGCACATATACCGTTCCACCTGCATTGAGGCCTATTTTGTAGTAACCATAGTAAGTATCTCCGTCAACCTGTGTAAAGTTTGTACCCAATATGAGACCACCGGTAAAGACCTTAGGGTCTTCTTCATAATAACTGCTTTGTGCAAAGCTATTGGCGCTGCAGCACGCTGCCAGTATAAATAAAGATGCATAAGCCCGCCGCATATTCATAAACTGAATGTACAGTTAAAAATAACGTTGCGGTCATAACAATAGTATAAACTTCTTTTTTGTGCGGGGGCTTATGCATCTTTATTTATACTGGCAGCGTGCTGCAGCGCCAATAGCTTTGCACAAAGCAGTTATTATGAA
>Ga0207012_1127_pt1 | contig 14703 bp, 11 predicted proteins | sample Alteio_BWMinCont_80_FD_153471 | JGI IMG/M metagenome (GOLD analysis project Ga0207012, IMG submission 153471) | Enriched cells from forest soil in Barre Woods Harvard Forest LTER site, Petersham, Massachusetts, United States -... | ecosystem: Environmental > Terrestrial > Soil > Temperate forest >...
TTGTTGTTACTTGTGGTGGAACTGGTGCAACAGCTTTGGCTATAGCAGCTATAGCAGCCTGAGCAGCTTCCTTAGCAGCATTTTTACTGTTAGGTGTTTGTGTAATAGCATCGACAGGAGTTTTAGCAGTTGGAGCTGAAGTAGGCGCAATTATAGAAGCTGGTTTTGCAGCTACAACAGGTTTAGGAGCTTTTTTTGCAGCATCATCAGCAACTACAGGAGCTAGAGTTGAAGTAGCTGTTGGAGTAGCAGGTTTGCTTGCAACAGCAGGTGCAACAGGAGCTGGAGCTGGTTTTGCAGCAGCAGCAACTACAGGAGCTGGAGCTGAAGTTGCCGCAGCTGGCTCAGCAGCCTTTTTATCAGCATCTTTTTTTGCAGCTTCTTCGTCAGCTAAAGGAGCTGAGGTAGAGGCTGTTGGAGTAGCATCCTTTGCAGCACCATCAGCAACTACAGGAGCTGGAGCCGCTGGAGCTGAAGTTGTCGCAGCTGGCTCAGCAGCCTTTTTATCAGCTTCTTTCTTTGCAGCATCTTCATCAACAACAGTAGTTGGATTTGAAGTAGCAATTGGCGTAGCTAATTTTGCAGCATCATCAGCAACAGGAGCTAAAGTAGTTGCAGTTGGTGTAGCAGGTGCAACAGGAGCTGGAGCTATTCCTCCATCTTTCTTTAGTTGATCCAATTTTGCAGCAGTTTCATTCTGTATTTGAGCCAATTTTGCAACAGCTTCTTCATCAGCAGCCTTTTTTGCAGCCCTCTCAGCATATATCTCAGCATAAATCTGAGCACCATCGATCTCAGGCAAATCGAGACTACCTGTTGAAGGAACGGCTGGCTTAGCAGCTTCTTCAGTTACTTTCTGTTTTTGTGCAGCTATTGATTCTAGTTCTTTTTGTGCAGCTGTTGCTTCTAGATCTTTTGCTTTTGGGTTTTCATCTTTCTTAGCAGGTTCTTTTTTAGCTAATAGAGTTTGAATGCCTAGAGTAGTGGCAGCGGTTACAATATAGGTAGTAGCAGCAGCCAATGCAATAAATGCAACTTTAGCAATGCCAAAAGCAAAGATTGTTGGAATAAGGACAGGTGAAAAGAAAACAAGAGCAGCAACAGCGATAGCAGCAAAAACTACACCAGCAATTACTTTAATTCTTGGATCAATTTGATTTGCTTTAGGATTGTCGCTTGCAGTATTTGAAGTTACTTGTTCTGCAACTTCAGTATTTACTGGCAGTTTTTTTTGTTGAGTATTTATAGAAGATAATGTTTCAGCAGCCACGTGGACCTCCGTTTTGTTTTGTTTAAAAGTAATTTTTTTGAGGAATCATTTAGTTTATCAATTTGCATAATTTCTATTCTACGCCTATCGAAGAGCCAACTTTGGCTCCACTAAGGAAATAGGAAAATACAGCTTGTCATATTCAAAAGTTATTTGCAACGATAAAAGTTTAGATTGATGGTTATGATAAAATCGATAGATATAAAAAATATTAAAGATGATTTAAACGAAGCAGATGTAAAATCTGCTTCGTCATAGTATTGATATCATAGTAGATATCGAAAAGATCCGACTATGCTTAAACAGCAGCAGACGCTTTAGTACGATTAGAAACTGCAGCAATTGCAGTTCCAAGTACAGCACCAAATAGTGTACCAATAGCAGCCACAATACCTACATATAATTTAGGATCGAGTGCTCTAAGCACAGCAGGTAGAAGATCTGGTCTTTTAAATGCAAAAAATATAGCTGTACCTGCAGCGAGAATAAATCCGAAGATCGCACCTGCAACTGCAGCAGCTTTTTTGCTTAAAGTACTTGGTTCTTTTTCCGCAGTTGCCACTCGTACTGTTTGTTGTTGTTGCTGTACAGAACCTGCGTTAACTGTTAATGAGTCGCCTGACATATAAAATTCCTTTTTTTTGTTTGTTATTTGTGTTGTAAAATCGCCAATCACAGAGAATTTAACACTTGTTTTATATGCAAATCAGTGTTGTGAGACTGTTTTCAGCTATTTGTTATGCATTCAAACATAGAGGTTATTTCTTTGCAAGAATAATTAAGCTTTATTCAATTGCATCCGTTTTTTTGCATCGACAAAAGCTTGTCGAGCCTTTTTAATGTTTAATTGAGTAAGATCATCAGTTTCAGTGAGTTGCTTGAGTTTTGATGTCGCGCATTCTAAAGTTAAACCTGTTTCAACATGAATTCGTTTTCTGTCATTTAGTTGAACGGTGGCATTGGCTACAGCAATTCCACTGATTTTTCCTTTTGTTAGTTCTTCATTGAGAGTGCGTTCTGCGAGTTTAGCCTGTTTCAAGGCATCAGCGGCAAGAATTTCTTCTTTAGATTTAAATACACCCGAATTGTCTGTTAAACGTCTAACCCCTTCCAATAATACTAGAAAAGCTGTTCCCAACGCTATTCCGATAATTGCACGAGCAGCTGGTGAAAATTCTGCGATGAGGGTTGGGTGAGTGGCAATTTGGATTCCAATAAAAATTGAAGTGGCAATTGCTGCAACAGCCGCGGCAATTTTCACTCCAAGAAGGGCTAGCTTACCTTTATGAAAACTATCTCCTTCCCTACAATTGTCTAATTGCGTTTTCATCAAGACATAAGGACTCAACGAAACTTGATTTTCATATGACATTAATGACTCCATTTGAATTGTTTCTCAAAATCTCATTCATAACTTGCGCCACTATATTTGGGTGTTGAATTAGTCGCAAGGCAAAAAGCGACTTGAGATAACAGGATGCAATAACGGGATGCGCATATCAATCGGTATGCCTATCCTGTTGTCTCATTCACTTGTTCCGTTCTTTAGGCTACAACATAGATGTGAATTGATCCTCGGTGAGGATGGTGATACCAAGAGAATTTGCTTTGTCGAGTTTGGAGCCAGGGGAATCTCCGACGACTACAAAATTTACTTTCTTATTGACCGTATCGCTGATTTTCCCTCCACGTTCTTTTATGAGTCCAGCAGCGGATTGTCGTGTGTATGCCACTAGGGTACCGGTGAGGACAAAAATTTTATCATTGAATGGATGATCTGTATAACTTACCACTTGCATTGTTGTTGGATTAACACCTAATTCAAGTAAAGAGGCGATTTCTTTTCGATTATGTGGATCGGTAAAATACTCGATGATGGACCCGGCCACTTTTTCACCTATACCGTCAATTCCGATGAGTTCATCATGTGTGAGATGCATAAGTGTATTGAGACTTCCTGCTCGAGAGGCTAATAATTCTGCTGTTGTCGTTCCCACATGCTTAATTCCAAGAGCCATAATCAGTTGTTCTAGAGATGTTTGACGCGATGTTTCGATGCTTTTCAATAGATTATGGACGGATTTTTCTTTAAAACCCTCAAGTTGAAAAAGTTTTTCTTCATTGAGGCGATAGAAATCAGAGATCGATTTTACGAACCCTTTTTTTACAAGTTGTTCTACAACTTTTTCGCCAAGATTTTCGATGTCCATTCCATCTTTACTGACAAAGTAGATCAAGCGGCGTAGGATTTGTTCCGGACAATTCAAACTATTCGGACATCTCACAGCGACTTCATTTGGAACTCTAATGACAGCCGTTCCGCAACTCGGACAATGATTAGGCATCTTCCATGGTAGACTATCATCAGAGCGCATAGAAAGGTCAATAGAGACGACTTTTGGGATGACATCCCCCCCTTTTTCAATTGTGGCCATATCTCCAATGCGAATATCTTTTCTTTGCACTTCGTCTTCGTTATGTAGGGTGGCTCGAGAAATGGTGCTTCCGGAAACAAACACGGGATCGAGTTCTGCAACAGGAGTCAGTATTCCTGTGCGACCAATCTGTACGGTGATATCTCGGATACGTGTTGTAGCTTGTTCGGCCGCAAATTTATAGGCAACAGCCCATCTCGGATTTTTGGCAGTGTTTCCGAGGCGTCTTTGCTGTTGGAGATCATCGAGTTTAATGACGACACCATCGATGTCATATTCGAGAGTAGGACGTACCTTTCGAACTTTTTCAGTGAACTCCCAAATCTCATCTAGAGAAGTACAAAGGGCGTGTAGTTTTAGAATGGGGAGTCCTAGGTCTTTTAAAAATTGATGAGAAGCATATTGGCTTTTAAGTGCCACTGTCGAGGATTCAGCAACTCCATAGAAAACGACTGATAATGAACGCTTTGCTACTTCACGAGGGTCGAGTAATTTAAGTGATCCAGCGGCAGCGTTACGTGGATTTGCCCAAAGGGGTTCTTGAGCTTCAAGACGTTTCTGATTTTGCGTATGAAATGTTGAATGGGTCATAAACACTTCGCCACGAATTTCAAGTAATTCAGGAATATGGTTTCCATATAGGTGTAAGGGGAGTGAAGAGATGGTCCGCATGTTAACAGTGATGTCGTCACCCTTTTTTCCGTCCCCACGGGTGAGCCCTTGAACAAATACCCCTTTTTCATAGGTTGCTGAAATGGCAATCCCATCCATCTTCAGTTCGCAAGAATAGGTCAGATCTTTGTTTTCTACTAGCTTATGTAAACGAGTAATAAAAGCAGCAATCTCTTCTTTGCTATAGGTATTAGCAAGAGAAAGCATCGGAATGCGGTGTTCAATATTATTGAAGCCTTCAGAAAGGGATTCATTGACTCTTTGTGTGGGAGAAGAGGGGGATATCCATTGTGGATGTTGCTTTTCAATTTCTTCTAGTGTGTGTAGGAGATGATCAAACTGCTCATCGCTGATGATGGGTTGATGATCGATATAGTAACGTCGATTATGTTCCCATATCTCAGCACATAGTTGATTGTATTGTTCTTTGGTCGACATTCAATTCCCTCATAATTCTAGTGAAAACCACAGAACGCAAATCTTACCACAGAGATCGCAGAGAGCCCAGAGAAAAAATAACAGAATAACAGGATCTATTCTGTTAAGCGACTTGAAAGACAGGTGGCAACTAGACAAACGCACCTTACCGCAAAGACGCAAAGCGCCGCAAAGTTACGCAAAGTAAAAAAACAATTAAACTCAAGACGATGGCACAAAGAGTAACGCCTAAAATTGGGTAACAATTTGGAGTGCGGTGACTTGTCACCGCTCTGTCTAGCTCGACTTGTCGAGCGTATAAGCGATCCAATATATGCCCAATACTAAGGCACGTTTTAGGTTGCCTGTACGCTCGACAAGTCGAGCTAAACAAAGCGGTGACAAGTCACCGCACTCCAAATTTAATGTAACCCTTTTAAGTTTTGCTCTTTTTTATGTAAGTCGGAAAATCATCGTAGCGAGTGGGGCCAACTGGATGGTCACTTGCTTTGTTTGATAGTGATCTACAGAAGAGACAGGCACAGAATGGTTGAGTTTACCTGATCCTCCATATTTTTCGGCATCGGAATTGAATATCTCTTCAGCAGATGAAATGTGATTTAAATAGAGCTTGTAATCTGAATGGAAAGTAGGGGTGAAGTTATGCACACAAAGAAACTGTCCATCATGACTTTTGCGAAGATAGCTGATGACACAGTTGTTTACATCGGAAAAGTCTACCCATTCAAACCCTGTATAGTCGAAATCGCGTTCCCAAAGGCAACTGCTTTTTAAGTAGAGGTGATTGAGTTCTTTCATCATCTCTTGAATACCACGGTGGGTAGGGAAGTTCAGAAGAGACCATTCAACTTCGCTTTTACAATTCCATTCGTTCCATTGTCCGATTTCCCCTCCCATAAAAAGCAATTTCTTCCCAGGTTGGCACATCATATAGGTTAGTAATAAACGTAGGTTTGCAAATTTTTGCCACATGTCGCCGGGCATTTTGCTAATTAAGTGCTTTTTGCCGTGTACGATTTCATCATGGGAAAGGACAAGCATAAATCGTTCTGAAAAGGCATAGAGCAGTCCAAAGGTGAGTTCATTCTGATGGTGGGATCGGAATAACATGTCCTTACTGAAATAGCGCAGCGTGTCATTCATCCATCCCATATTCCACTTCATATCGAATCCTAACCCTCCTTTATCCACTGGATGGGTCATCCCAGCAAATGAAGTCGATTCTTCTGCAATCATTAGACAGCCAGGCACATGTTTATGTGTGATCGAATTGAGATGCTTGAAAAATTCTATCGCTTCTAAATTTTCTTTCGAACCATAGCGATTGGGAACCCATGATCCTTCTTCACGTCCATAGTCAAGGTAGAGCATCGAGGCCACTGCATCCACCCGCAATCCATCGACATGCATCTGTTCCAGCCAGAAAAGCGCATTTGCAATCAGGAAATTAGCAACTTCATGTCGACCGAAATTAAAAATGTACGTTCCCCAATGAGGGTGCATGCCTTGGCGAGGATCCTCATGTTCATATAAACTTGTTCCATCGAAACGCCCAAGAGAAAATTTATCTGTGGGGAAATGCCCAGGAACCCAATCGAGAATCACTCCGATTTTATTTTGATGAAGGTGATTTACAAACCACTGGAAATCTTCTGGGGTTCCAAATCGACTGGTCACGGCGTAAAAACCCGATACTTGATACCCCCACGACTCATCTAAAGGGTGTTCCTGAATGGGTAACAATTCTACATGAGTGAATCCCATGTGCTGGCAATAGGAGGCCAATTCAACCGCAAGTTCTCGGTAATTTTGAAATTTCCCATCCTTTTTCTTCCAAGATCCCAGATGCACTTCATAGACGTTGATAGGTTTTGGAGTGTCTTTTTGTTGAATTCTAGTCGTCATCCACTCTTGATCTGTCCATTGAAATCGATCGACATTCGCGATGACAGAAGCCGTGGCAGGACGGAGCTCGCTCCAATAAGCAGTTGGATCACTTTTTAGAAAGGTTTCACCCGTCTGTGTTGTGATGCTGAATCGGTATTTTTCACCTTCATGCAGACCTGGGACAAAAATCTCCCAGACTCCCGATTTTCCTAAGCTTCTCATCGGATTGATGCGGTTGTCCCAATGGTTAAAATCGGCGACCAATGCTACGCTTTTGGCTGCTGGTGCCCAAACGGAGAATTTAACCCCACTAATTCCGTTTTCAGTGGTGAGTCTTCCACCAAGCACGCGATAGAGCTGATAATGAACCCCTTTTGCGAAAAGGTATTGATCGATCTCTCCAAATGTGGGAAGAAATGCATAGGGATCATGGGCAAGTAGAGAACTCTGATGATAGACGCGATAGTTATGAGGCATGAGGTCGTTAGGGACTAAGCGTTCAAAGAGTCCTGCTTCATGAACTTTAGTTGCTTGTACGATCTCTCCAAAGACCTCTAGAAATACTTCTTGGGCCCCAGGACGCCATAGGCGAATGACTTTATGTTGTCCAGTGTATTGATGCAAACCAAGGATCGTATGCGGATCATGGTGTTCATGATGGATGAGCTTTAGTAGATTGTCGTAAAAATGTGGATTGAACATGGCCTGACGTTAACATTTTTACAATAATAGGAACAAGGCAATTTACCAACAAAAGAAACGCACTTTGCGTCTTTGCGGTAAAGTGCGCTTCTTTGTTTGTTGAATTTTCTTTGTCAGTTTACATATTTAACGGACGAAGTTATCGAACCAGTAATTGACGCCAGGTTGGATATCAAGCTGACTACCAGAAACATAAACAATACCACGATCTTTATGGCTTACGCGTAAGCGGCAACTTTTTTCACCACGACAGAATTGGAATGTCAATTTTTGAGGGATGGACGAAGAGAAGGTAAAGCAACGCATCGCTTTTTTGGTCCATTCGATCGATAACAGCCCTTGGTTAGCGCAGGTAATATCAATGAATCGTCCACAGTGAAATTCCGGTGGTAGCGCAGGAAGCAAAGAGAGTTGTTCCTTTTGTTCTTGGAAGAAGAGCGACCGAATCAATTGTGCACCACATGATATTAGATCTAATGGAGAACGGTTTGCCTCGAGAGGGGGAAGAGCAAGGCCATTAAAATCATCATCACAAGTACGAGGGGAAAGGGCACTATGAAATCCAGTAAGAAACAAAGATTGGAATTGTGCTAGAATAAGTTCTGGTGAACCTGCATTAATTGCGTTTTTACAAGCTCCGAGTAGTGTTCCAGATGAAGGTGAGCAGGTTTGATCTGGTTGCTCGATCAACGAACCCAAGCGGTGCCAGAGAGGGAATATCTCGGCAAAATCACTACGTCGTCGAATCAATTCCCAATCTTGAGCTTTGTGATTCCCTAAAGAGAGGCGCTCACCTGAAGTTGCAACAGAAAATTTTCTGACGGGTGATTTACTTTGAATGGTAAAGCTGACGAGTTCTTTTGGATGTTTTTCGAATTGGACGATGATAGATTGATCATCGCTGTTTTTGATCGAATAGCGAAAGTGACCTTCAGGACTTTTTCCCCAAACGAGAATTTGCTGTTTTTCTAAGTCTTGGACGATTGTAAAATCGCTGATGGGTCCTGTTAGTGGCAGCTGAATCTCTTCAATAGTAGCTGGAATCGGTTTTGATAAATCATCAACTCTTAAAAGAGTGGGAAATATTTGGCACCTGTAAACACTTTTTGGCAACATCAAGTAGGTGCCAGGAAGGTGAGAATACGGTTTTAGTCGTTCGGCGATCTTAATGTGCATGAGGTGCTCGGTTTGTGAGTTGTCCAATCAATCCATCTGGCGTATTAGCAACCAATTTGACTTCTACTAACTGATTAGGGGTGATGTTTTCGTCGGGGATCCACACCATTAGAAAATTATCGGTGTGTCCTGCAATTTTTCCAGGATGAGATTTATCTCCATTCTCGGTGAGAATGGTCATGGTTCTTCCAACATACTGATTCCTGAGTTCATAAGAGCATTGTTCTGATAGTCTCAGTACTTCTTGTTTACGTGCTTTGATAATGTCATGCGGAACCTTATTAGGCATGAGAGCTGATTTCGTTCGAGGGCGATCGCTATAAGGGAACATATGCACCTTTGCAAATTTCACTTCGCGCATCACAGCCAGAGTTTCTTCGAAATCAACATCGGTTTCCCCGGGGAATCCCACAATGATATCAGTTGTAAAGGTGAAATCGGGATGGGCATTGCGTAGACGATCAGCTGTCTCCATGAAAATTTGGCGTGTGTATTTGCGGTTCATCCGCTTGAGAATGACGTTGGAACCAGCCTGTAAAACGATGTGCATGGAAGGGGAGGTGTGTTTCCCATTGACGACTGCATCGAGGAGGTCATCATCGACTTCATCCGGATCGATCGATGAAATACGCAGTCGCTCAATCCCAGGGATCTGGTCGACTATGCGCACGAGATCAGCCAATCGATCAGGTGGGGTTCCTTCTGGTTGATCACCATCAAAGTCTCCGATATTGATGCCCGTTAATACAATTTCTTTGAATCCATTGGCAATTAACGATTCTACCTCTTTGACGATCTCAGAAATAGGACGTGAGCGGGACCGTCCGCGTACATAAGGGATGATGCAATAGGTACAGAACGAATTACATCCATCTTGCACTTTAACAAAGGCTCTTGTATGTGCTTCAAAGCGTTTAATTGAAAATTCAGGAAGTTCTTGATCCGGAAACACCATGGCGAGGAGGTTTTCTTTATCTTGATTGGCAACGACATGGGTGACTCCTTCAATCTGCCGTACAACTTCAGGCTGCCTTTCAGCAAAACAACCGGTGACAACAAGTTTCGATCCTGGGTTCTGACGGGCAAGTTGACGGATTTCATGTCGACTACTACTATCGGCTGATTCAGTGACTGTGCAGGTATTGACAATGCAGATCTCAGCTTCTTCACCTTCGGAAGCAGGGGTATAACCCAGAGCACCTAATTGATCCTGATAAGCCTGAGATTCGTATTGGTTCGTACGACATCCGAGTGTGACAACTTTAAATTTCTTCTGATCCAATTTCTTATCCTAATTTATAACAGATGATCTAGTCACATGATTTACTATAATTGCTCCATTTATATCACATGTAATAATTGTATTTCAATCGTAACTATTCACCATTGAGGCAGAGAGTTCAATCAATATAGAGGAGCAAACTCTTTAAATAATCACTTTCAGGATGGCAAATATTGACTGGATGGTCGGAGGCCATGCGGTGTCTTCCTATAATCTTGACTGTTCGTCCTGCTTCAACAGCGGCTTGGAAGACAACCGTTTGGAATAATTCCTCATTGACATGATAAGAACAGGAGCTTGTTAGGAGAATGGAACCTTTTGCCATTTTCTGTATGGCGATCCGATTGATATCTTTATAACCTCTGCAGGCCTGAACGACATCTTTCTGTCTTTTGGCAAAGGCCGGGGGATCCAAAATAACGATGTCATAGTTAAGAGGTTCTTCTCGGAGAAATTCGAATACATCTGCTGTGATAAAACGGTGACCTTTAGTCTCAAATCCATTAAGGGAGAAATTGCGCTCAGCAGACTGCATCGCTGCCGCAGAGATATCGACTGAGTCGACTTGGACAGCTCCTCCCGCCATCGCATACACACTAAAACCACCAGTGTAAGCAAAACAATTGAGGACCCGTTTTCCTTCGGATAAACTTCGAATCTGTTGCCTCATCTCACGATGATCGAGAAAGAAACCCGTTTTTTGTCCGTGTAAGATTGAAACAGCAAACTGTAGCCCATTTTCCTTGATAACGATTTCACCCGCAGGAACCTCACCATGAAGTGCTCCCTGCTGATCTTTTAGTCCTTCTTCGCGTCTTGTGGCTAATAGCGACTTTTCGTAAATAGAGCGGGGGTTTAAATGGTTGATTAGCCATTCTACAATAACTGGAAGAAGGGTTTGCATTCCGAGGGTTCCAGTTTGAAGGACCAAAACATCGCCATAGGAATCGATGATAAGACCGGGAAGCAGGTCTCCTTCTCCGTTGACTAAACGATAGGCGGTCGTTTCTTTGTCTTTGAAAAGCGATTGACGCATGGCAATTGCCATTTCGAGATGTTGAATCACGGCTTCTTGAGGAGGAGTTTGGTCGAATGAGATCATTCTTCCCACAATAGTCGCTTTACGATTGAAATATCCGTGTCCAAGTAGTTCATTCTGTGAACTATACACGGGTAGACAAGATCCATCTATAAAATCGGATAGCTCCTTGACTGCACCTGAAAAAATCCAGTGGTGCCGATTGCGAATCGGCTTTTCTTTTCCGGGCTTAAGTACTACTCTTTTATCTATCATTAAATCCACCCTTGTTATCGGGTAATTCTATCAGATCTCACCTTAACTTTATAGCCTTTTAATTTGGAGTGCGTGTGACTTGTCACCGCTTTGTCTAGCTCGACTTGTCGAGCGTATTAGCAACAAAGTCCTTGTCTATACATGGTATTGAACTGTTTCTGATAGTTTATACGCTCGACAAGTCGAGCTAGACAAAGCGGTGACAAGTCACACGCACTCCAAAACGCTTCGCGAAAAAAAAACTGCTATGCAATCTTCCTTACCTGGACAAAATATCATGGATCGTATACAAACATGGTAAACTCAATATGTTGATTTTATGTTTAAAAATATCTGGATGAGACGCGGCGTTTTACTTCTTTTAGCTTACGCCTTCTATTTGTGGTCGTGGAATTCGGCATTTGCTCAATCTGAAAACTTGGAACAAAGGCTGAGTCAACACATCCATTTCACCGAAGATGGACCCAATACAGTTGGCCATATTCTAATTAATGATCGTACTGAAGGGATCAATCAGTCGACATGGATCTATGTCAAGGGTGCCCTCGATTATTATAAGCAACATAAGCCAATATTTATCATTCTAGAACTCAACACTCCAGGGGGAGAGGTCTATCCGGCGCAACTCATTTCCGATGCTCTCAAAGATATCGATATTCAGTACAATATTCCTGTTGTGGCTTACATCAACAACTGGGCAATCTCTGCTGGAGCGATGCTGGCTTATTCATGCCGCTTCATCACCGTCGTTAAAGACGGAAGTATGGGAGCTGCCGAGCCTGTGTTGCAAGATGCTGCAGGTAAAATGGAAGCAGCCTCAGAAAAAGTGAATTCAGCGATGCGCATCGACTTTGCCAATCGATCCGGATTTTTTGATCGCGATCCATTGATTGCAGAAGCGATGGTCGATAAAGATCTCATCCTTGTCATGCGCGATGGAAAGATCATCAAACTCGATAATGAAAACCAAATCCGCACAGCTGAACCGAATCCCGACATCGTGATTTCACCAAAAGGCAAGCTATTAACTCTAAGTGCCAAACAGCTCATTGAGTATGGAGTGGCCGATATTCTTGTTCCACCCACCAAAGTGATCCCAACTACCTCTGAAGAACAAGAATTGGGAAAATGGCCTGCGAGTCAAGAACCACTATTTCATCAGCCATTTTTTGATACGATCCCTCACGCTACAATCGATTCTTTCCGCATGGATTGGAAGATGCACTTTTTTGCTTTGCTGGCTTCTCCCATTGTATCCTCACTTCTATTTATGGGACTGGTCATTGGATTCTACATGGAATTTAGTACCCCAGGTTTTGGGTTACCGGGCACCCTAGCTGTAACCTGCCTATTTTTGATCGTTCTCTCCAGCTTCGCACTCGAGATAGGCAACTGGCTCGAATTGATCTTCCTTCTTACTGGTCTGGGAGTAATCCTCATCGAACTATTTGTTCTTCCCACTTTTGGGCTCCTGGGCTTCATTGGAATCATTCTCTTTATATTCGGACTATTTAGTTTGATGCTGCCTGGGTTAAATTCTATCAGTTTTGAATACGACACGAATACCCTAAATGCTGCAGGAGAGATGGCCTTCCGTCGACTGGGTTGGTTATGCGGAGCGTTGGTCCTTTCGTTTGTCATCATTGCGATCATCTCTCGCTATATCACCCCACAACTATCTGGATTTAGTCGATTAGTCTTGAAAGGGAACGAGCAAGTAGGCTATCTTGCTGGTGAAAATCCCAGCACACTTCCCGCACCAGGCTCTCAAGGAAAAGCCTTCACGACACTGAGACCTGCAGGGAAAGTGACCATTAACGATGTCATGTATGATGCCATCAGTGTTGGGGCACTTATTGAGAAGGGGGCTTCGATCACCGTAATCGGCATTGATGGAAGCACCTTAGTTGTTAGTCATCAAACAGGCTTCACACAGGAAACGAACATATGATGCCATATATTCTTTTAATTCTAGGACTACTCCTCATTTTTATCGAATTCTACCTCCCAGGCGCAGTCATGGGGATAACAGGGGGCTTAATGGTGTTTGCAAGCATGATTTTATTTGCGATGCAAAGCGAATCGACATGGGTAACAGCTGTTTTCATGTTTAGGTTTGTGATGCTGCCTATGCTGAGGTTGCGATTTATTCTTGGGATGGTGTTGAGGACCTAACAACTTAGCTAGCGCATCTTCTCGTTGTTCCATAAGGCGAGCATGCTCTTCAGGATGCTCGCGCTGGAAGCGCAGTTCACGTGTGCGCTTAATAAACAAAAAGATCAATGCTGATAGGCTAATGACAAACCCAATGACTTCAATGAGTGACATCGTGCTTACTGAGCTCCTCGTTTCTGTTCATCTTCTGGACGGGCGATCGCACTGCGCATTTCTGTGTCTGCTTGCATATTTTGGATGCGCCAGTAGTCCATAATCCCTAGTTTACCAGAACGGAAAGCTTCAGCCATTGCCTGAGGCACTTGTGCTTGTGCTTCAATCAATTTGGCACGCATATCTTGCACTTTAGCCATGTTTTCTTGTTCCATAGCAACCGCCATAGCACGACGTTTCTCAGCTTCGGCTTGAGCAATGCGCTTATCTGATTCTGCTTTATCAGCACGCAGTTTAGCTCCGATGTTTTCACCCAAATTCATCTCAACAATATCAATTGATAGAATCAAGAAGGCAGTTGATGAATCGAGTCCTTTATCCAGAACCAACTTGGAGATACGCTGTGGAGATTCAAGTACATTTAAATGGGTTTCTGAGGCCCCGATGGCACTTACAATCCCCTCCCCTACACGCGCAATGATTGTCTCTTCAGTAGCTCCACCCACAAGTTGTGCAATGTTTGTTCGTACCGTCACCCGCGCGCGTACATTGATCTGGATACCATCTTTGGCAACCCCTGTGATATGTCCGCCGTGGCTTGGACAATCGATGACTTTTGGATTCACCGATGTTTGAACCGCATCTCTTAGGTCTCTTCCTGCGAGGTCGATAGCGGTGGCTCGGCGCCAATCTAGGGAAATATTCGCTTTATCGGCAGCGATCAAAGCAGTCACTACTTCTGTGACATGACCACCTGCAAGGTAGTGAGTTTCTAGATCAGAGACGGTAATATCCTTTAAGCCCGCTTTAAATGAATTGATGCGCGCATTGACGATGATGCGTGGTGGAATCTTCCTTAAACTCATTCCAATGATATTGAAGAGTGCAATCGGTGTTCCAGAAACAAATGCTTGGAACCAAAGACTGATAAACTTTCCTAATATGCTTAGGATGATCACAAGAATGATCGCCAACACAATAAATAGGAAATAAAATTCCATGCTGATCTCAGCTAAAAACATCGGTAGATTCATTTTTTACTCCTTATTTGGCTTTTCTGTGGGTCTGACAATTAAACTCTCTTCTTGTCCGCCCACGACGCGTACTTCGGTACCTTTAACTAAATAATTATTCTGAGAAAGTGCTTGGACTCGTTTTCCCTCAATGAGAATATGTCCACCAGGCTTCAAATCCGTTTCTACAACCCCCACCTTTCCGA
>Ga0207012_1129_pt1 | contig 14538 bp, 13 predicted proteins | sample Alteio_BWMinCont_80_FD_153471 | JGI IMG/M metagenome (GOLD analysis project Ga0207012, IMG submission 153471) | Enriched cells from forest soil in Barre Woods Harvard Forest LTER site, Petersham, Massachusetts, United States -... | ecosystem: Environmental > Terrestrial > Soil > Temperate forest >...
GTACATCACTCAAACAGCTAACTGCGGCATTGTATTTTCTTGTGTTAGTTTTATTGATGATAATAATAATGTAATAAATCCCGAGTGGGCCGAAAACCTTTTTAACACCCACACTCTTCAGAGCCGAGCAGAAATACTAAAAAAATTCTTTTTCTTTGGAAATTTCATCAACGCTGTCACAGGACTAACTACAAAAAATATATTTAATGAAATGGGGCTTTATAATTTAGCCTCTATTCAATTGCAAGATTTTGATATGTGGATAAAAATCATAAAAAAATACGAAATCCATATATTAAAAGATAAGCTATTAAAATACAGAATTTTAAACAATGAAGGCAATCTGAGCAGTCAAATGCAAGCAACCCGCAGCAGAAATGAGCAGTTTTTAATGATGGAGAGAATACTAGATAATACTCCTATCTGTTTATTCAAGGAAACATTTGAAAATCACATTAGAAGACCTGATTTTGAGTCTGGTATCGAATATGAGCTCGAAAAAGCTTTCCTCTATTTATTACATTCTAATAAAATCTATCAGTTTATTTGCTATAAAAAATTATTTTGGCTGTTACAGAAACAAGAAATCCTTGATATTTCAATTGACAAGTATAATTTTAGTTTGCCTGACTTATACAGGCTAGCTAATGAACAAATGGAAATAGATAGTCGCCAATGGACAAACAGAAAAATAGAACTAGAATTCAGACTCACAGAGCTAGAATCCACTCTGAATTGCATTGTATCATCTCACTCATGGCGGATAACAAAACCGTTAAGATCCTGTGGAGCCGCTCTCAGAAAAATTTTTAAGTAATTTTCATTACACAGTTTTCAACACCAATCTGGTATCGCGAACCACACTGGCAAGTTCCTTGGGATTCAACCATAATAAGTTGCTCGCCACAGCAACAAACCCATCCCATCATCCGCGCTGGATTTCCAAATACTAGTGCATTTTCAGCAACACTCCGAGTCACGACACTGCCCGCACCCACCATTGCCCACCGCCCTATAGTTATTCCAGGGAGTATTGTTGCATTCGCACCGATGCTGCAACCTTGCTGAAGAAGAGTTTTAGGATATTCTGCTACAGATTGTCGACTCCGTGGACGTTTATCATTGGTAAACGCAACGCAAGGACCAATAAAAACATCGTCTTCAATCTCTATACCAGTCCAAACATAAACACCGGATTTCACTGTCACTCTGTTACCGAGAGTAACTCTATTTTCAATAAAAGTGTGGTCACAAATATTACAATATGAACCAATTGTTACATTTGGAAGGATATGCACGAAAGCCCAAACTCTGGTTTCTGCACCTATACTAGCGCCTTCTTCGACGAGCGCCTGAGGATGAATTTTTGCAGAGGGGTCAATCATTGTAAAACTCCATTGTTTTACAAGTGGAGATAAAATATTGGAATTCAATCAGTCAAGCGAATCTTACTCAGTAAAAATAAAAAAATCTATAGCTTTGATGAGTTATATTATATAGCTGAACGAAGAATGTTGCTGATAGTCACGCTACCAACCTCTATGAACTCTCAATGCTAATCGGCACAGCAAACGGCTCCATTTCGCTAATGGGTCTACCATATGCAATCTTTGGATAAACACTCATATGCGCACTAACCATTACCTGTAATAAAACCGGCTCATCATTTTTTTCCCAGAGCCAACTTGTTCCCTCGTCAATTTCTTCCGTAGCAGAGATGGTCTTGGCCGCCATTCCATAAGCAAACGCTATCGCAGCAAAATTGGGCGCCATATATCCCCAATAAGTCGATTGGTAACGACCTTCAAAATAACTATCTTGAAATTGGCGGATCATCCCAAGACAGTTATTATTGATAACAATGATTTCTAATGGTATGCGATTTCGCACAACCGTTTGCAATTCCTGTATATTCACTTCGTACAGGAGGATTATTTTGTGTAGAAAGTTTTTCTGCCTTGAAATCTGATTGTGATGCTTGAACATAACTGCAATTTCAAAGAACAAAAAGAAGAAAGAAACGTAATAACCACTTTGCAAAAATAGTCGACATCTATGCACTCCCTGTTACGCCGCTGTCAGGAACCTCATCCAAATTGAGGCACACAATTCGTTCAAATTCGAATTTTAATGGCGATTGCAAATGTTTTTAACAGCACGAGGTGCTCGCAATAAAAATGCAAAACAAACCAGATCATTTTAAAAACTACAGACGTGTTTCGTGAAAGTAGCTCTTCGTTTACTAAGAAGAGCTTTAACTAAAAGAACTTTATTAAGCAAGAAGATTAATAAGGGAAGCGCGACTCCCTTTATTATTGGCAACTTCTCCTGATAAATCATAAATAGCTATATGGTAAGTGACAAAATTGTGCTTCAAACAGTACGAGGTGTCGTCATAAAAAAGCGAAAAGAACCGAATCATTTTAAAAGTTTTTGCATACATTTGAACAAAATCTTAAGCAGCTAAAACATCATGCACAATTCCAGGTGCTTTCTCAATCACCCGAAGAAAATTACGTGCGGTTGCGGTTGGAGTACGTCGATGTTGCTCCCATTCCTGGATAGTCCTAACACTAACACCAAAATAGTTGGCAAATTCCTTTTGTGACAAATGCAACTTATTACGAACCGCTTTGACGTCAACTTTTTTGGTGGGATTAACACGCTTAAATTTTTGTAACTGTGCTGATGTTAATAGTGGGGCATCAGGGTCTGTTTTTGCAGATGCTATAATTTTTTTCTCTGTTAAAGACTTCACTTTTTTCCAATTTGTTTTACCCTTAATCTTTTGCTTCATCATATATTTTCCTCTCATTTTTACTCGCTTTTCTTGCTGAAATAAGTCTAATTTTTTACCCCTATGTGTGTAGGCTACAAAAAAACACGACAATTTTTCCATTATATATTATATATACGTCAATGACGTACTTTGTCAATTACCATTATGATTATTTAATGACAATATGCAATAACCTTATAACAAAATGTATAGTTATAATCTTATTACAGCAATGTTTTGTGATAAACTTGGCACATCTTTATATTGTGCTATAGTTATCACATGAATAAGTGTCTAAAATGTTTAATGCTAATATCGTCCGAAGCCGTTTATGGGCTTCATCAGCACTGCTTTGTCGAGTGGTCTGGTCATACCAATTTCATGGAATTTCAAAACTAACAGAGTTAGCCTAATAAACTGATTCGTATTAGACTACGCCCAACTTTCCAGGAGGAGATGTTTATGATTATTCGATCCAGAGCTCCACTTAGACTGGGATTCGGCGGCGGTGGAACTGACATATCATCATTCTGTGATGCACATGGCGGATATGTTATAAATGCAGCCATTGATAAATATGCTTATGCAACCATTCAAATCACAAATAACAAGCAAATTAACTTTGTCGCCACAGATCAGAAAAAATCCTATTCTTATGATTATGAGGCATCTCTCCCGCTCAATGGCGAACTAGACCTTCACAAAGCAACCTATAATCGCTGCATTCAAGAATTTAATAACGGGAACCCTATCTCTCTCACCTTAACAACGTATGCCGACGTGCCGCCTGGATCCGGGTTAGGCTCTTCCTCTACACTCGTTGTCGCTATGGTAAAAGCATTTGTAGAATTGCTGAATGTTCCTTTGAGCGAATATGAGATAGCGCATTTGGCGTATGAAATTGAGCGTCATGATGCTGGCCTAAATGGTGGTAAACAAGATCAGTATGCTGCTGCATTTGGTGGATTTAATTTCATCGAATTTTATGCCAACAATCGTGTCGTTGTTAATCCTCTTAGAATTAAAAATTGGATCTTGTGCGAACTTGAAGCTTCACTTTTGTTATTTTATACCGGTATATCAAGAACATCTGCAACCATCATCGATGAACAAACAAAGAATATTAAAAATCATGATGAACAATCTATTAATGCTATGCACAGTCTAAAACAAGATGCTGTGGCAATGAAAGAGAGCATTTTAAAAGGGGATTTTAAAACATTCGGACAATCTTTAGATGCCTCATGGCAATCGAAAAAATCAACCGCCCACAATGTCACCAATGATAATATTGATATGATTTATGATGCCGCAAAACTCGCTGGCGCAAAGGCGGGGAAAATTTCTGGCGCGGGCGGTGGAGGATTTATGATGCTGTATGTTGAACCTCTCAAAAGAACAGAGGTTATCAATACGTTGAATCAATTTAGTGGCATTGTTTCTAATTGTCATTTTACTAAGCATGGTTGCCAGGCCTGGAGAGTTTAGAAATATAGTTTTATGGAACTATTTAGCCTCAACAGTTCCCGTAACTGATCTATTAAATACAACGGACAATTCAATAATTTTGCATCTTGTTTTAAATTCAGTGGCGAACATCGAATTAATAATTCTGGCGAATATTTTTGATCATAAACACGCAAACTTTGTTTTTTACTCGATTCACCAGATTTAATTTCTAGCGGGTAAATTTTATCTTCATCTTGTAATACAAAATCAATTTCAGCCTTACCTTCGCTCGACCAATAATATAAGCTATATTGATTACAAACCAAGCTCTCTGCTACAAAATTTTCAATTAAGGAGCCACGGAATTCTTGAAATAATTGATTACCATGCAGCAACACGTTTGCTGGTAAATTTGATTTTGCACCAAGTAACCCTACATCAACTAAATAAATTTTAAAATAATCGAATTGTTGATAGCCATCTAGCGGGAATTTAGGCGCAGTAATATGATACACTTTATGAATTAACCCTGCTTCTTTTAGCCATTGCAAGGCTACCTCAAAATCCGCAGCGCGCGCGCCTTTACGTATCATCGAATAAATAAATTTTTTGTTTTCTTTCGCTAATTGACCGGAAACTGAGTCCCATACTTGATTAATTTTCATGAGATGTTGTGGCGGAGCATATTTGGAAAAATCTAAGCTATAAGCATTTAATATTGCCTGATGAATTTTTCTTACTTGGGAGAAATCTTTTTTGTGCAGAAAAGCCGCGACAGCTTCCGGCATACCACCCACATAAAGATATTCTTTCAATAATTGCAATAATTTTTCATGTAAATTGCTCGGCAACGGTTCAATCACACTAATGCTGCGCATATAATCTATTAAACGCGCCTCGCCCATCGCCTCCAGAAATTCCGTAAAACTTAATGGATAACAATGCAAAAAATCAACCTTACCCACCGGAAATCCTTTCACATGTGAAAGCTTCACACCCAGCAACGAACCTGCTGCTGCAACGTGATATTCATTGGCATTTTCATTAAAATATTTCAAACTATTTAACGCTTGTGGGCATTCTTGCACTTCATCAAAAATAATCAGCGACTTGCCTGGCAAAATCTCTACGCCCAACTCAAGCGAAATGGCATTCACTAGTACCCTTGGTTTCAACGTATCTTCAAATAACCGCTTCAAAGAAGGCGTATCCTCAAAATTCAAATACACCACATTCTGATAAGAAACTCGCCCAAACTCCCGCAGCACCGTCGTCTTCCCCACCTGCCGCGCACCCATTAATAGCAATGGCTTCCTCAGCTCATCCATTTTCCAAGCCTTAAGCATTGATATAATTGATCTTTTTAGCTCATATGACATTTATTGGTTCCAAATAATGTAGTATACCACACTTTTTGGTTCCGAAAAGTGTCTAATACCATTATGCTCAGGGCCTACGCATGAAAATTTTTCTTGACAGAAATGTAGGCTCTGCGTGGAATTGAGCGGGTAAATAGACACGTCTGATGTATGGTATTTAGCTGTTTAGTACGCCTTCCCAGCAGGGGAAGGTGGCCGAAGGCCGGATGGGGGGATATCAAAACAATTATTCCAAATATCATTTAAAACTATTTCTGTCATATTTTTTCGTAGACCGCGTGATCGTTCTTTTAGTAAGTGAGATTGCATAATATTTTTTATACCCCCATCCGGCCTTCGGCCACCTTCCCCTGCTGGGAAGGCGTACTAATCAGCTAAACTACCATACATCAGACGCTCAAAACCTCATAGCGCCTACAGTTCATTAAGAGAAATTTTCATGCGTAGGCCCTGCCATTATGCTCTGACTCCACTTCAGAAAGAAAAGATCATTATCCTGCTTTAATTTATGCAATTAAGCCACTTTAATGTTAATATTACCTTGTAATTTAACCACTCAAACAGAGATTTTTCATGAAATACACAAAGCGCCTACATGAGGAACGGCTTTTCAAAGCATTCGCGAATCCCATGATTACCGCAATATTAGGCCCTCGGCGGGTAGGAAAATCCACGTTACTTGATCATTACATTAGCCAGCATAGCGGGATAACAGCTGTGCGTTTGAATATGGACAGTATGGTTACACGTGAGCAAATTAAAGCGGGGCAATTAGAGACACTCATTTTAACGGCTATTCAACGTCATCTTGAGCCAAACCGTCGCGTTTGGGTCACAATAGACGAAGCACAAAAATGCCCCGAGATTTTTGACCAAATTAAAATCTTATATGACCAATATAAAGACCAAGATGCAATTAAATTTATTATCACGGGCTCTGCATTATTGGAATTACATCGTCTCAGCGCTGAAAGTCTTGCCGGTAGAATTAATCTTTATTACTTATCTGCTTTTAGTTTGTCGGAATCTGTTAAATTAATTCATGATATAGAAATTAATCAGAGTATTTTTGATCTCATTGATACAGCAGAAAATACAGATAAAAAAACATGGGATGCCTATTTTCATTATCTCATGCCATATTCTACACGTCTAAAAGAAACTTTATCAGAGTTGCAAATATGGGGCGGATTACCAGAGGTGTTGCTCATATCTGGCCGCAACGATAGGCTAGATTATTTAGCGAATTATTTACAAACGTATCTAGAAAAAGATGTGCGCGCCATAGAATCTATAACAGACTTAACGCTTTATCGACATTTGATGGATATTGTTGCTGAACAAACCGGGTCGATACGAGACGATACCAAAATTCTCAATGCGCTTGGCTGTCACCGCGATACATTAAATAAATATCGTGGCTATTTGCAGGCGACTTTAATGTATCAAGATATACATCCCTATATTAACTCAACGTTAAAGCGCTTGGTAAAATCGCCAAAAGGTTATCTTGCAAACAATGGGTTAATTAGTTTTTTGCAAGGAATTTATGATAGCGAATTGTTAATTAAAACGGGGCAAATTGGCCATAGACTGGAGAATTGGATTTTAAATGAATTACAAATATGGCTGAATAAAAATCCTGGGCGACATAGCCTACATTATTGGCGTACTACTGCAGGTGCGGAAGTTGATTTTGTCATTCATAAACCACCGTATGTTTATCCTTTTGAAATCACTTGTTCACCGTTTATCGAACCCAATAAAGTGAGAAATTTAATTCGATTTCGCGAATATGAAACTAAGGTGAAATTTAGTTTTTATATTTATATGGGTGATTTTAAATTTGACTTAGAAAATAAAATTATTTTTATTCCCGCATGGGCAATTTGTTAAACCAACCATGAGCACAATTCATATGAAAAAAATCCAAAAAGTTTGCTACCATTGCGAATCTTTACAGCCTTGGAGAATCTAAATCATGCAGGCCATTATTTTAGCCGGCGGTTATGGCACGCGCCTCCTATCTATTGTATCTGATGTACCTAAACCCATGGCGCCTATTCAATCAAAACCCTTTCTGGCTTATTTGCTTGATAGATTAGTAGAGCATGAATTTACCAAGGTTGTTTTGGCCGTCGGTCATCAGCATCAAACAATCATTGACTACTTTGGCGATAAATACAAAACCTTACAACTCGAATATTCTATCGAAGAAGATCTGTTAGGCACAGGTGGCGCAATAAAAAAAGCATTTCAATATATTAGCTGTGATTCTCTTTTTGTGATGAATGGGGATACATTTTTTGAAGTGGAATACAGTTTGATGGTTAAACAACAGAGCTTGTCTTCATCAAAGCTCGTGCTGGCTCTCCGAAAAACAACTGATGTTTCACGATATGGCAGTGTGATTATCAAAGATGAAGATATCATCTCTTTTCAAGAAAAAGGTTTGGCTGGGCCTGGGCTCATTAATGCTGGATGTTATTTGCTGAGCAAGGAACTATTTACTACATTTGATTTACCTGACTCCTTTTCTTTTGAGAATCATTTTTTACATCCTTTTGTAAAAGAAATCAGGCCAAAAGCAGTCATTTCAGATAGTTATTTCATTGATATTGGGATACCAGAGGATTATCAGCGGGCACAAATTGAATTGCCGACGCGGCTTTGACTAGTGAATTGGAAAACATCATAGACCTACTCCAACAGGAGAAACTAATATGAAAGACTTAATGCAATACAAAGATTATTACGGCTCTGTTCATTTTGATGATGAAGAATTAATTTTTCATGGCAAAATTGAATTTGTACGCGCCTTAGTTACTTATGAAGCCACTGATGCGCGCGGACTTCTCAAAGCATTCCGAGAATCAGTTGATGATTATCTTGAAACGTGCAGAAGCCAGAAAATTGCCCCAGAGATTCCATTTAAAGGTAGCTTGAATGTGCGCCTGGGAGCGGAATTACACCGACGTGTTGCTCTTGCTGCTGAGCAGCATCATTCAACAATAAATAAATTTATTGTGCAGACGTTAGATCAGGCTGTTAAATAAAATATCTTGTTAATCTTTTCACAACAAAGCCCAATAACTCACTAGCCCTCATCTTTCAAAAAAGATTCAATCCCATACAATGGAACATCGCGAATTAAATCATTCTCAGAAAAACAAATTTCAGAGATCCTAACACCATAAGGTGCTTGCGGATGCGTATCCAAATATTGATGCAAACTTTTTAATTGTCCTTTGGCGGAGGATTTAACTTCAATAGGAACGATATGTCCTTGATGTTCCAAAATAAAATCCACTTCCGCATTGCTTGTTTTATTTTCTCGATGCCAATAATATAACTGACTTTTTTTATTGGATGGAGAATAAGCGGTAAGTTCTTGCGCGACAAATTGCTCTGCAATAGCACCAATATTATCCACTTTAATAGGCGTTAGCACCCATTCTTTCATGTCCAAACCCAAAATCCGCTGCGCAAGGCCAACGTCAAAGAAAAAAACTTTAAATTTTTTATCATCCGCTTCTGCACCTAGTGGAATTTGTTGCGCATTAGTATGATAACAAATATGCACAATGCCTGCTTTCTCTAGAAGATCCAAACTGTTTTTTAAATATAGCGAACGGACTTCCTTGTCGACATGAGAAAATTTAAATTTTCGTCCTAATTGCGCTGGAACAGATTTAAATACCTTTTCCACCAATGGAACTTGATTTTTTTTCGCATATTTTGCGAAGTCATCATAATAAGTTTGAGTGATTTCATCTTGTATTGCATGACATTGCGAGGCATCTTTATAGGTCAGCCATGACTCTACTGCTGCTGGCATGCCTCCTACCCATAAATATGTTTTTAACAAATTTAATAAAGCTGCTTGCAATGCATCATTCACTTGTTGACGTAATAAATGTACCCGCAAATCATCTCGCCCACAAGCCACTAAAAATTCGGCGAATGAGAGAGGATTCAAATGCAAATACTGCACACGTCCCACTGGCATTCCTAATTCTTCAAATTTAAAGTCAATCAGTGATCCTGCTGCAATAACATGTAATTCAGGATAATCTTCTTTAAAATATCGCAATGACTTAATCGCATTATCACATTCTTGAATTTCATCAAAAAATAATAATGTTTTGTCGGGCTGAATTTTTTTTCCTGCATACAAACTTAATTCATCTATGATTTGCTCTACAATGAGATCACTGGCAAACACTTGATGAATGGCTCTTTCTTTTTCGAAATTGATTTTGACATAGCTATCAAAATATTTTCCAAATTCATCCACCAACCACGACTTACCTACTTGTCTCGCCCCACGAATCAACAGAGGCTTGCGTTGAGGACTCAATCGCCATTCTTGTAATGTTTTTAGCGAGTCTCGATACATATGTGCTAAAATCCTGGCAGTGTTAAGTATATAAACGGATAAATATTGCAATATTTAATATTGATTAAATATGTTTAATATCAGTATATTACATATATTAATGCTAAATACATGGGATATTTTACCTATTATTCAGCTAAAAGTATAGGTAACTTTTAATCAAACTGTGCCGATCCAAGATGACCTCATAGCATATACAAGCACGGTATTAATTAGGCAAGGTAAATGATTAAAGATGAACAAATGACAAAGCTAAATTTAGAAGGTCGCACAAAATACCACTGACTTACGATTTCAATAATTGCTGCATAACATCAGCCAACCCCAACTCCCAACTAGGCTGCTCCACACTAAAAAACTTTTCTAGCTTATGGCAATCCAACACCGAATATTGCGGACGTTCTGCACGAGTCGTATATTCGCTACTGGGGATCGGGACAATTTGCTGATTACGCAAAGGAAAATACGCTTTTGCTTGCTCAATAATGATATTGGCAAATTCATACCATGATATGGGAGTTTTTCCACAAAAATGGTAGGTTCCCCACGCTGCTTGAGCTTGTGTTTTTTCGCTCAAATCCCACAATAGCTTGGCAATGTCTGCGGCAGATGTAGGACAAGTTATTTGATTAGAAACCACGCGCAATATTTCTTTATCTCGTGCTAATCTTATCATGGTTTTTACAAAATTTTGGCCATGAGAACCAAATACCGCGCTCACACGAAGAATAATATGTCTTTCGCAATTGTGACGAACGGCTTGTTCACCTTCCCATTTACTTTTTCCGTAAATACCCAGCGGATTGATTTCATCGGTTTCGACATACGGGTGATTCTGCTTACCATCAAAAACATAGTCCGTTGACACATGGAGCAAAGGGATACGCGCTTTTTCACATGCTATTGCTAAATTTTTTGCTCCCTCGTGATTCACAGCAAAAGCACGTTCTACTTCATCTTCTGCTTTATCCACCTGTGTATAGGCAGCTACATTCATCACTAAATGGGGTCGAATCGTTTCGATCGCTTGATCAACCAATAATGGATCTGTAATGTCTAACGTATCTCTACCGAAAGAAAATATCTCATGTTTTTTCGAATCAGCTACTCGCAGCAAATCCCATGCTACTTGGCCTTGGCTCCCGGTAATTAATATTTTCATCATATTTTACTCTTGCAACACCGTAATTAAGTCAGCAAAGAATTGAAAACAGACTCTATCATTGGCAACTGCTGAAGAGAGCCGTACTTTTCTGTTGATAGCATCATGGCATTTTTTGCAACATCTGATCGGCTGATTGTCTTTTTGTAAATCTGCTCAATGGTCGCATACCATTCACCTGGTTGACATAAAAAACCATTCTTACCATGCTCGATAATCTTCTGGTAAACATAGGTTGGAGTCGCGCAGGTAACTGTCCCGACAATGCTCGCTTCGAAATACTTCAGCTCGGATTTGCAATTGGTAAATTCGTTATCGACTAATGGAATAATATTAACATCGACCTCAGCAATTCTTTCTTGTAGTGCAATAAAATTTTGCATTGGTTTGCGAATGATTCTTTTTTTCTTGTACAAAGGGACCAAACATTCTGGCAACTCCATATAACCCACCACGACCAGAACGATATCACGGTATTTTTCTAATAGCGCTTTTAATTCAAGTGCTATTGTTTTGAAGTCATTGCCATGTGACCGGCTTCCGCTGAAGTAGCCGATATAAAACTGACGCGATGATGGAGCGTGACCTTTTTCGCAAACGCTTTTTTTGTCAAATAATTTCTTTGACACTTCTTCTTGTTCTTGATTAAGAAAGTTAGGAATAATATATGCTTTCTTCCCAAAATCATTTTCTAAGCGTGATGTTAAAAAACCATTGGTACTAATAATCGCATCGCAATACGAACCTGATAAATTCAGTCGTGAGCAATACGAAAACCAAAAATCCATATCATTAGGAAACGCGAAAACACGGTGGTTCTGTACATTGACGTTTAAGGCCGCTGTTATCAGCGAGATGTATTTAACATTATAAACAAGGTCATCAACATCAAAAATTAATTTAATTTTTTGCTTTTTGGCTTCGTTGACGAGTTGTTCTAGCGAAAAACTCCAACGAAAACGCACGACGACAATCACATCTATCCGATCAAGATAAGGTGTTATTTTATCAAGCTCATCCGCAAAGAAATATGTCCCACACCAGGTTTTGCTTTGTCGCAAAACCTGACACATATTGTATACGCGATAGCGAAAAGTACTGGAATCCGGTGACTCGTACAAGTAAACAACATTCTTTTTGCCTGCTGAAAATCCTTGAGACAGTGTGTTTAATTTTTCTTCGAATGGAACAATCCAAGGAGTAAAAGCGGTACGTTTAGTCGGCTTTGATAGGTGTGGGTCTGCTCTCAGTACCTTGATAGAAAAGAATCGTTTTGCTTTATTCCACAAAGACGTGAGCCCTTCATCTCGCACTACAGCTTGGGCTTTTCTGTAATACCATTGAATTTTTTGCATATGAAATTTTCCGTCTTACCAATTTCTTAAGCGCTCACGGGCAAGTTATCGGGATGCGTATCACTTAGCGTTGAATACTTTGTGTCTTTTTCTGAGACGATTGGTTCAGCAGTCAGCTCCCATGCGATATTGAGTTCTGGATCGTTCCACATGATGCCACGCTCATCTTCAGGATGATAGAAGTCGGTACATTTGTAATGAAAATACGCCTCATCACTCAGCACACAAAAACCGTGTGCAAATCCTGGGGAAATATAAACCTGGCGATGATTATCTTCACTTAGCTCAATGCCTACCCATTGTTTGAATGTGGGTGAACCACGACGTATATCAACTACCACATCAAATACTGAGCCTTTTATCACACTCACCAACTTTCCTTGCGGATGCTCGAGCTGATAATGCAACCCACGCAGCACGCCCTTTCCCGATCGAGAGACATTATCCTGGACAAATGGTCGCATAGCGCAAGTAGAGGCATATTTTTGGCTATTATACATTTCAAAGAAATAGCCACGATCATCGCCAAATACTTTAGGCTCAATGATAAAAACACCTGGCAACTTTGTCTCAATGACTTTCATTTTTCACACCTTGTTTAGAATCTTTGATATAGGTAGAAACAGCATATTCTACATCGCTTCCAAAATATTTTACTTCTCGGTCTTTTAAATAAAGAACCTTATTACATAGCTGTCTGACTTGCTCATTATTGTGAGAAACCGTCACAAAAATATTAGAGCCTTCAATAATTTCATGCATTCTAGCTGTGGCTTTTTCAACAAACCCAATATCACCAGCTGCTAACAGCTCATCGATAATCAAGATTTCTGGGCTAATTGTCGTTGCAATACTAAATCCCAAACGCAACCCCATTCCGGTGGAGTAGTACTTTATTGGCGTATCAATAAATTCTCTTAACTCAGAGAACTCAATAATTTCTTCCTCTCTTCGTCTAATTTCTTTTTTTGAAAATCCCGATATCAAACAATTTAAATAGATATTTTCTCTGCCGGTTAATTCAGGATCGAATCCAGCACCGATTTCGATTAATGAAGAAAATCGTCCATTGACGTCCACACGTCCTTTTGTTGGCTTATAAATACCCGCTATGACTTTTAACAGCGAGCTCTTTCCTGCGCCGTTAAGACCAATAATTCCTAGGCGATCGCCATCCTTCAGCTCAAAATCAACATCATTGAGCACCCATAAATCTTCTGACCGATAAGACGGCTTACCAAAATTCAGTACGTATTGAATGACATTTTCTTTCAGCGTATTAGGCTTATTAAAATGTTTCGTGTATTTTAAAGATATGTTCTCAACTTTGATATGTGGCATAGCTACTACAACTTGAAAATGACTTGCGATTTATATTTGTTAAACACCATTATCCCCAAACTAAAAACGAATAGAGATACTAGCACCGCGATAATAATTTCTTGATTGCTTGGCAACCGGCTATACGCAATGGGATCGCGAAATAAATCGATATAGATCACCATTGGATTAATGTATTTCAGCACATGACTCTTGCCTAACAGAAATGTTTTTGGATATAACACTGGCGTTAGATAAAACCAAAGCTGCATGATCACACAAAATATATGCGCAAAATCACGGAAAAATGCTGTCATGATGCTCGTGATAAATGCCAACCCTATGGTAAATAACAAAAGCAAAATAAATGAAAATGGCAAAAATAACGTTGCCCAGGAAAACTTCAACCCTATCAGCACAAGCAACACAGTCAGCGTAATGAGTGCCAACAAAAATTCAACGACGTTAATGCTCACCGTCACCAAGGGGAATATCATTAAATTAATAGGCACTTTTTTAATGAGGGCCTCATTATTAATCAGACAACCCGATGCCCCGAGCAAAGATCCCGAATATAAATTCCACGCTAAAAAACCAGAGAAGAAAAAAATAGCAAAATTGCTATATGTCATTCCCATGATATGAGAAAAAACAAATGCAATAACCGTAATATTAAAAACTGGATTGAGCATAGA
>Ga0207012_1109_pt2 | contig 14128 bp, 10 predicted proteins | sample Alteio_BWMinCont_80_FD_153471 | JGI IMG/M metagenome (GOLD analysis project Ga0207012, IMG submission 153471) | Enriched cells from forest soil in Barre Woods Harvard Forest LTER site, Petersham, Massachusetts, United States -... | ecosystem: Environmental > Terrestrial > Soil > Temperate forest >...
ATGTTCTGTTATGTATTTTATTTGGAATTTTTGTCGTCGTCGGATTTATATTGGCAAATGGCTACTGGATGTTTTTTTTATATAAAAATTTCCACAGCCCATTTTTTCCCTATTACAATAATATTTTTCACTCTTCTTATGCGCCATATATGAGCTTTAATCTCTCTCCTACGGGTGATGCATTGCATCTTAAGCACTATTTATTTCTTCCTTTCTATGTGGCGATGAGCAAAAATTCTTTTTATTCAGAGTATGATTTACGTGACATGCGTTTGGCAGTGATACTGTTGATGGCAGTGGTTCTAGTGATGAGATATTTTTACCGGAATTTTTCTTTAGTCAATACTGCAAGATTGACTTCTGAAGAAAGTGTGCAATCACAAGAAACGTGGCGTTTGGTGATTGTATATTGTTTCACGGGTTATTGTTGTTGGCTTATTGAATTTTCTGTCTATCGTTATTTGTTGCCGCTAGAGTTAATGACAGGGTTGCTCATTGTTTATATGATAAAAATATTTTTTCGGCCTGAGTGGTTAAGACAAACACTTTTAATCATTATCATCGCGATATTTGCTGTAACGACTTATTATCCCCATTGGGGAAAAGTTAAATATGGAGAGGCCTATTTCTCAATGGCAACGCCTCGCTTGCCGACGAATGCAGTAGTGTTATTTTTAACTCAGCCATTGGCGTATGTGATTCCCTTCTTCTCTGCGGATACGCATTTTATTGGCATGCCATTTGTGACATTAGGAGCCAAAATATCAAGCAACCATTTGATGTTCTCGCCACACGGAAGGTTGTTTCAAGAAGTGATAGATAAAGTTATAAAAAATCCGGTGAAATTTCCTCTATATGTCATGACTATTCAAAAAAGCGGACCGCTTAATATTGAAAGAGCGACTCCGATAACAGAGCGAAATAATAAAAGAATTTTAGAAATTCTTGAACATTTTGATGTGGTCCAAGACAAATTAAAGTGCAGATCGTTCAAAACAAATATTGGCGATATGATTGAGCTATGCCCGATTAAAAAAGAAAAAATGGGCTAGCCATAAAAATGTAGGTAAAAGTTTTTTAAGGAGATTCTGTTGAGTAGGATGCATCGTCATGACGGAAATGATTTTTTAACAGAAAATGGGTTGCGCCAATTTTTTCTATTTGTTTCTTGTGTTCTATTGTTTGGTTCCTTATCAGTGATGTTAGGCCAAGATGTCAATTGGGATTTGCTTGGATATCATTTTTATAATGGCTATGCATTTATTCATCATCGTATTGGGCATGATATAGCGCCAGCAATGATGCAATCTTATTTAAATCCATTTTTTGATGTTATCAATTATATTTTAATTACCACTACAAAACCTAAAGTGACGACATTTTTACTGGGTGCTTTTTCAGGTGCCACTTGTTTTTTTCTCTACAAAATTGCAGTGATTCTATTTGCCAATGTATCTTCTGATAGACGCACAATTTATGCATTATTTTCCGTCATCATCGGAACAACTGGGGCAGCAAATATTTCTCTGCTGGGAACAACGACAAATGATAATAAAGTGAGTTTGTTGATAATAATAGCTCTATATTGTTTGATTAGAGCAGTTATAGAATCCGAGAAGAAAAAAATATTTTACTTGATACTGGCAGGGTTAATTGTCGGTTTGGCTATGGGATTTAAATTAACTGCCGCTTGTTATGCAATCGGATTAATGGCGGGTTTTCTTTTTTCAGGTGATAAGTGGGACCGAAAACACCTGTATTTATGTATGGTGTTGGGTGTTTTCATGGTGGCGGGATTTGTTCTGGCCAATGGATATTGGATGTGGTTTTTATACAAAAATTTTCAAAATCCCTTGTTCCCTTATTACAATAATATTTTTCATTCTTCTTATGCGCCGTATATTAGTTTTAACGTTGCCCCGGCTCATTCCAAACTACTTCCTTTGCATCAGTTTGTATCTGTGCTGTCAGAGCTACACCGTTTTTGGCAGTTTGTATTGCTGCCGTTTTATTTGGCGGCGAGCAAAAATACGCTGATATCGGAAGTTGCCTTACAAGATCCGCGTTTTGCTGTCATTTTTTTTATGATTGGAGTGATAGGGTTAAGATATTACTATCAAAAAAAAATCACGAAACAAATAATCCAAAAGAAAGTTGGGCAAACAATTGAATCATATTCTTCTTGGGTTGCTATGTCTGTGTTTTTCTTTGTTAGCTATTTCTTCTGGCTTCTCATGTTTCCTGTCTATCGTTACGCACTACCTTTGGAGCTGACGTCAGGTTTGTTGATTGTTGTTATAATCAAAAATATATTTCAATCTGAGCGATGGGAAGAATGGATATTAACGATATTATGTTTGATTCTTATTGGCGCGACGGGATATCCAGATTGGGGCAGAATAAATTTTGGAGAAACTTATTTCAAAATATCGGTTCCGCGCATATCATCTGATGCGGTAGTGATTTTTATCTCACAACCAATAGCCTATGCGATACCTTTTTTCCCCGCTGGCGTTCACTTTATAGGGATGCGATTTATTGACATGGAAGAACATAATATATCAGGTAGTCATTATATAGAAGGCCCGCATGGAAAATTTCTCTCAACGATGATAAATGATTTAAAAAACGATAAAATAAAAGTGCCAATCTATACGTTGGCTTTTCAATTCAGCGATGATGTTGATGTTGACAAGCGTGCAACTAATATTCTTGCGCGCTTTGGTATGGTACAAGATAATGCGCACTGCCAGTTATTCACAACAAATGTTATTGATGCGCTAAAATTGTGTCCTGTTAAGTGGGAGACAGTATCATAAAAGACCCACAAAACTGGCTGTATCAAATTATTCTATTGAGTATTTTCATACTCCTGTTTGGCACAACTTCAGTTATGCTAGGCCAAGACGCAAATTGGGATATTCTTGGCTACCACTACTATAATGGATACGCATTTATCCATCATCGACTGGGACAAGATATCGCCCCCGCTTTGATGCAGTCTTACCTCAACCCATTTTTTGACGTTATCAATTATTTGTTAATTAGTATTCAAAAACCTAAGGTAACGGGTTTTTTATTAGGTGCTTTTTCAGGTATCACCTGTTTTTTTCTCTATCAAATTGCAATCATTCTTTTTGCGAGTACTTCTTTTTATCAGCGAACAGCATACGCATTGTTTTCTTTGATTATTGGAACAACGGGTGCAGCTAATATTTCATTGCTTGGAACCACCACTAACGATTCTAAGATGAGTCTGTTGGTCATGGCAGCTTTATACTTGTTGCTCAAATCCATTCTGGAAATCGAGAGGAAACAGCTACTTTATACAATGCTATCCGCTCTAGTTATTGGTTTAGCTGTTGGATTTAAATTGCCAGCAGCGTGTTATGCGGTTGGTCTCTTTGCCGGTTTGCTATTTTCTAGAAAATGGAATAAGCGGCATATCTTTCTGTGTGTTGTATTTGGTACTTTTGTGCTCTCGGGATTCTTATTGGCTAATGGCTATTGGATGGTTTTTTTATATAAGAATTTTCAAAATCCACTTTATCCTTATTACAATAATATTTTTCATTCATCTTTTGCTCCTTATATTAGTTTTAATATTCTCCCAATCCACTCTACATTGCATTCTTTTTATCAATTTCTATTGTTGCCATTTTATTTGGCTGTAAGTAGAAATACGCAAACATCAGAAGCTGTTTTGCAAGATATGCGATTGGCTGTAGTGTTTTTTATTTTGATGATTTTTATATTGAAGTTGTGTGTAGATAAATATCTCCTAAAAAAGCCATTTGATTTTGATGCTAGCAATCGTTGTTGGTTTTTAGTATTTACCTATTTTCTTGTTAGTTATGGTGTTTGGCTAATCACTTTCTCGGTATATCGTTATGCTTTACCGCTAGAATTAGTGTCGGGTTTGTTGATTGTTTTTATGGTGAAAACAATACTTAAACCAGAATGGCGACAGGAAGCTTTCTTGACCGCATTATTTTTTATTTTAATGGGAACAACCTGTTATCCGGATTGGGGTAGGATTAAATTTGGAAAATTCTATTTTGAAATGTCAGTTCCTAGCTTGCCGCCAAATACGATAGTCATGATGACAACACATCCACTAGCGTATGTGATACCTTTTTTCCCCGCTGACACGCGTTTTATTGGAATGCCCTTTGTTGATTTTGAGGAAGACCGTGCAGTTTTAGATCGCCGTCAGAGTGATTCTCATGGTAGGCTACTTTTAGATGTGATGAGTGAAATAATGCATAGTAGTAAGCAAGTGCCTGTGTATACGTTAGCTTTTCAACAGAGTGATGATGGGGATAAAAAAGCGTTAAAAGTTCTGGCGCATTTTGGTTTAGTTCAAGATAAGTCTCGTTGCGTGCTATTCAAAACAAACATGAAGGACACGCTTAAGCTATGCCCCATGAAACACATTCAATCGTATCCGATTTAGGCTTTGTTCTCTCGCAATTGTTCTGGCAACTTAAGCTGCCGCAAGTTCACCGTCAGAAATGGATTTAAAGCACTTTGCGTAAACAATAAGTATTTAGCTTTATGCCCATTCAAATCAAATTTGATTAATAATTCTTTCTGATTGATCATTTGAGTGGTTGCGATATTAACGAATCTAAACCATCCCCAATCACCTGGAATGTTATTGTTAACTGGCTGACTGTCTGTGGTTGTTAATTGCAGCGTGGTTGCATGCATATTTTTGTCGCCAGGCCAGGTAAGAATTTGTGGGATAGGGGGTAGTGAATGATCAAATTGAATAGATTGACCATTGATATCTAGCTGGACGCGTTTAATATTGCTTTCGAGTGCAACGGGTTGCAGTGCAAACCTTACTGATAATTTGTTATCTTCATTTGGAAAAAACACACGCTGTAATTGTAAGGTATTTTGTAACTGAGTTAATACCGCGTCTGAAAAAGGCATTTGATCATTGTTTATTTTTTTCCATTGCCATTTTTTATCTGTGCTATCGACAAAAGAGAACAAGAAATTTTGGTAGAAATTAGCGAGCGTACCTTTGGTTCCCAGAAATGCAGAAAATTGATTTAGGCTAACTTCTTTAGTCGCTTCTGGCGTAAAAGGAAACCGATCAGCAAGCTCAGCATGATAAGTTGCGAGAACATCAGTTTGCCAGTGGTTTTCAACAGCGTGGCTTGCCTCTTGCAGTGTGTAATGCCAGCTTTGTGTGGCTATATTATTTAGCCAGCTTTTTACGGGTTCGGGGGTTTTATCGGTCATTGTGTACAGCTGGTTGATGGCGTCATCACTAGCATGATTCGATTGTGTGGCAGAGAGATTTTTCATGCGCAACATCGCCGATTGGAGCGCTGCGTCGCCAACATTGCTTGCAGTGAGAATATGTTGTAAATCAGTGTGTATCTGACGCAGGGTGTTTAATGTTTTATATAAGGGGTCTTCTTTGACCGCAGTGTTGGTTAGCAAGTCATTCAGTGCCGCTAATTTAGGACTAGCTGCTGTGATTGGGCCAAAGGCGGTATTTTGTTTAATGGTTTTTAATAATTGTAATACCGGCGAGTTATTGTCAATCAGGCTGGCAATCATTGCGTCTGCTTGTGCGAGAGACGAAGGCGTGTAAATTTTAATATTGTCTAATAGACTTTCCCAGACATCGACATAATGAGCAATATATAAGTTGCGCAACTGATCTGTTAATGACGGACTGCCAGGCTGAGTTGATGTTGCGGCTATGTTTCCTAACACCCAGCTGTTTTGCGTTACTTCTGCAGCAGCCGCACTAATTTGTTGATTGAAAATAATCGGAAAGGCATCCGCAGTAAACATTTTTGGAATTTGATTAGACATCGCATTACTGACGAGTACGGGTGGATTTCCTAGATTGGTGCCAAGATTAATAGCAGTGTCGGTATTATTTGCAGCAATTGCTTTTAAGATAGCATAACTTAAGTCTGTGGGCGGTAAACCAGATAATTGCAGGCGAGTGCTAGCGATGAGGCTAGAATTAAGTGTGACGGGTTGCCACGTGCTGTCAAATGCAGATCGAATGTGGCTAGCATTTTGATTGCGGAGGAGGTCTGGCGTGATTTGTTTTATGGTGTCAATGATGAAGTCAGGTTGTAAATGTTGCTTGTCACCTAACATTAAATAAGCTTTTAACGCGATATATAAACCCGCAGGATTTTTGCTGTTGTTTGTTTGTAGATATTTTTCGAGAGTGTTTTTCACGTCAGATAACAAAGCAGTTGTTGCCGGCGCAATTTGTTCTGAAACAGCATTCGATTTATCTTCTGTCTGACTAGAAGATAATTGTGTTTGCGATTCACTCACTATGGTTTGTGACAAAGGGTTGGGTGCGGGCAATGCATTTGTCAGCGTATGGCTTTGCTGATTTTCTTCTGGCGCATTTATTTGAGAATGAGCAAGATTGCCTAGAGGCGCAGTTGCATGGCGAAAATAAATGCCGAAAAAACCAGCTACCATAATGGCAGCGCCTAGGTATAAGGCATAAGCTGTTGGGGAGAATAGCCAATGGTGTGACGGTTTAGGCAGTTCTGCATGATTATCTGGCGCGTGTAGCAATCCTTGCAAAAGAAGTTGTCTGGCGAAATAAGACCGACTAGGCATGATGGGATTGCAAATAATTTGCTGTAGATGTGGTGACATGCTTGCCGCGTGTAATTGTGTGGCCTGTGGTTCTTCTGTAGCGTGTTGAATGGCGCTGGTTAGGTAAACACCTTGTAGCGGAAAGGTTGCATCTGTTGTAGTCAGCACTTTCAGTAAGGCTAAAATACTTTCTTTGACGCGTTCAATTTGCAGAGGAAAATCTTTGATGTACGGTCTAGTCAGCGGATTTCTTGCCTGATGCAAACGCCAGATTAATTGTTTATTTAATCTTTTAATGAGCGCATTAAATCGATTAGTAAAAACGTCTTGTAACTGTTCATTCTCTTTTAAGGGTGGCAATGTTACGCCCCATGCCTGGGCGAGTTCATCGCTGCCGCAGTCACTAAAAAAATCTAAAAATCCCGGCAGTTGGTCACATTTAGTAATGGTTAAATAAAAAGGCAAATGGTTGCCGAAAGATGTTCTCAGTTCGGTGATACATTGTTTCAATTCAAGGATAGCCTTGTCTTGCTGTTGAGTGATCAATTCGGGGAGAGATAAAGTAATAATAATGCCAGTGATAGCATCTTTTCCGCGATATTTTTTGAGAAGATCTAAAAAACTCTGCCATAACTTCTTGCGTGGAATCGCTTGCTGTTCTGTTTGGTTAGCTGTGTTAGCAGCATTTTTTAGTTTTGGATTGATATAAGATCCAGGTACATCAAGCAGTACCAGGTCACGTGTCACCCACCAATCACAAACATCTGAAGGGGGAATGGCTTTGAGCGTTTCATTTTTGAATTGTTTAGCAAGGATAAAATTGATGTTTGCATTGGCCAGAAGCGTTGTTTTGCCCGAGTTGGTTGGCCCAATGATTAAATACCAGGGAAGGTGGTAAAGATTAACGTTCTTGCCTTGCTTGCTAATGGCTGTTTTTTTTAAGAAACGGATAGCACCCTGGAAGCGGCCTTCTAGTGCCTGCAGTTTTTTTGTAAGCTCTGAGCTGTGCGGTATGTATGGGTTTTTTGCTGGTTGGGGTTTGGCATCCAAAAAAGCGATTTTAAGAAACCAGGCCAAAAATAACAACAAAATAACATAAAATCGCTTTTCGGGTTGAGCAAGTGCTGCTCCGTGGGCGATGATAACGAACGGGCCGCCATACCAAATGGCAATAGAAAATATACAGAGTATGACTAAAGGAAGTAGCTGCTTTTTATACGGGTTGTTACTCAACAGTTTTGTCATGTGTTTCATAAGGTATGGATTTTCCCATGCGCGTTGAATCGGGGTAGCTTGGAGAGGAAGTCGTGTTCACCATATAGCTTATGCCCGCAATAAATGCTAGGCCAACGCCAATCGCAAAATAAACTGCCGCCCAGCTAGTTGTTTTTTTTGCCGCTGGTTTGGGTGGTGCTGTTGGTTTTATCGGGAAAGGCGATAAGGTTTTGCTGAAATCACCTCGATGAGCTCGAATGCGCTTATAAAGCGAACTCGTAATCTGTTCGAGCTGGTTATTATTATATTCGGTATAACGGTAATGACCTTTGAACCCCAGGCTTAAGCAAATGTACATGAACTCCATGACATCAATGTACAGATGAGGGTCTTTAATGATTTGTTCTAAGATGACAAAGAAGCGATCTTGACTGGCGGATTCTTGGTTAAAAGCGGTAAGCAAATTATTGCTCTGCCATTGTCCTTGGCCACCCCAAGATGTATTTGAGATGATGTCGTCTAGCGTGGCGCATATGGCATAGCGGCTAACCAGAATGTATTCAGAGCTATAACCGTGAGCTTTAGCGGCATCTTGAAAGGTATTTATTTCTTGGATTAATTCTTTACGTAGTTTGTTTTGATGATGATAGGATTTGATTTGTTTTAGCTTGCCTATGACAGAAAACAAATAGGCAGCGGTATCGACCAATGGGTTTAATCCCGCTTTGTGTGTGTGTGTAATGAATTTGCTTGGCAATAACAGTTGGTTTGTTATGTCAGTATCGGGGTGCGTGGTTGTTGCTGACTGACTGCCAGCCACATTATTTTGATGGTGATAAGAGGTATCCGTTAATTTTTTTTCATCACCTGACAGTTGTTCGCTAGTGATCGTAATCATCGCTGATACTTCTTCCCTTATTGCCTCAATGCATTATACATAAATGCAAGGGGAAGGTCAGTAGAGAGACGAGTATTTTCTCAGGGTGTCCGTAAGCGGGAGGGGGCTATTTCAAAACGCAAAAAAAAACCACTCCCGCATAAGCGGGAGAGGTACAAACGAAGCCAGCGGGATGTCGGGAGAAACCCGATATCTTAATCTAGCATGCCGTATATTTTTAGCTTCTTACGCAATGTGCCACGGCTAATGCCAAGCAAGATAGCGGCGCGTGATTGATTGCCTTTGGTGTAGTCCATGACGGATTCCATCAATGGCATTTCAACTTCAGCAAGAACCATTTCATACAAATTATTGGGCTCTTGGCCTTTTAATTGCAGAAAATAATTCTCAAGCGCTTGTCTCACGCTGTCATGTAGCGGTTGGTTTTTATGCGTAACCGCAAAAGCGGAAGTTGCTTTTTGCAACGTTTCTGTTGCTTCGGTAGTGTTGTTAATAGACATTGTATTCTCTCAAAAATGTTACTTAACTAAATTATTAGCCTTTCAAGCTGTTTTTTAACAGGAGGCCATTGTACCATCTGTTCTTTGTTCGATCAATTCAAAAAAGAAGAGTTTATGAGCAAACAGTTAAAATAACCATAAGCTCATTTTCGGACCCCTTCTAGCCTCACCCACTCTTGTTTAGAAACAGAATTTTTCATTAAAAACCAAGGCTTATAGGCTTCGGCTACGTGTTCTGCCTGCTCAATTAAGATGCCAGATAATAGGATTTGACCTCCTTGTTTAACAAAAGTAGATAAGCGCGGCGCCAATTCGATGAGTGGTTTCGCTAGAATATTCGCTATCACCACATCGACTTGTTGCGGGACAAAGTCATCAGGAAGGCATGTTTTTAACTCGGATGGTGCTAGTTGGTTACGCTCACCATTCTGGCGTGTAGCATCTAATGCTTGTGGATCATGATCGATGGCCATCACTTGATTGGCGCCAAGCTTTAAGGCGGCGATTGCTAAAATCCCTGAACCACAACCGTAATCAATGACAGTGTCTCCCGATTTTATATTGGCATCTAACCATTCTAAGCAGAGAGATGTGGTTGGATGAGTGCCCGTGCCAAAGGCGAGTCCTGGGTCTAAAATGACATTCACGGCTTCTGGTTCAGGCGGAGTTAGCCAGCTGGGACAAACCCACAAGCGTTTTCCGAAGCAGAGAGGCTTAAGATCATCTAGGCAGCGCCGCTCCCAATCTTGATCGGCAAGCGGTTGTAACTGAAAATCCTTCAGCAATCCGAGAGCTTGCTGTCTTTTTAGATACGCCAAGATCGGCTCCATGGTTTGTTGGTCATCAAACAAACCAACGACGATGGTGTCTTGCCATAAGGGCGTGGCATCTAAGGCGGGTTCATAAATCGGCTGATCACCAGCATCTTGCATAGTGAGCGCTGTGGCGCCCAATAATGTTAGCTGATCACCGATTTGGTTTGCATGTTCAGCGGTAGTTTTAACGTGAAGTTCTAGCCACATCACATCTTCAACCATTGTTCAAGATAGTGGATATTGGTACCGCCATGTTGGAACGTCGTGCCGCGTAAAATGTCTTGGTGTAGGGTGAGGTTGGTTTTGATGCCATCGATAACAGTTTCGTCTAAGGCATTACGCATTTTTGCTAGCGCTAGTTCGCGATTTTCACCATGCGCAATAATTTTTGCGATGAGCGAATCATAGTACGGCGGTACTTTATAACTGCTATAAATATGCGAATCTAAGCGAATTCCCGGACCGCCAGGTGCATGAAAGTGTGTAATGGTTCCAGGGCACGGCACAAAGGTGCGTGGGTCTTCGGCATTGATGCGACACTCGATAGCATGGCCTTTGATTTGCACATCAGCTTGTGTAAAAGAAAGTTTTTGTCCGGCAGCAATACGTAATTGTTCTTTGACAATATCAATGCCAGTAATCATTTCTGTGACAGGATGCTCAACTTGAATACGTGTATTCATTTCGATGAAATAAAATTCTTTGTTTTCGTATAAGAATTCGAATGTACCGGCGCCACGATAATTCATATCACGACAGGCTTGTGCGCAACGTTCGCCGATAGCTTGGCGTTGTTCAGGTGTAATGCCAGGAGCAGGGGCTTCTTCGATAATTTTTTGATGGCGTCTTTGTATGGAGCAGTCGCGTTCTCCTAGGTGAACAGCATTGCCTTGCCCATCGCCTATGACTTGGATTTCGATGTGACGTGGCGTTTGCAAATATTTTTCCATGTAGACTTTGTCATTATTAAAGGCTGCTCTTGCTTCGGTGCGCGTCATCGCAATAGCATTTAATAGGTGCGACTCGGTGTGCACAACGCGCATTCCGCGCCCGCCACCGCCGCCAGCTGCTTTGATGATAATAGGATAGCCAATTTCACGCGCCATCTGTATCGTTGCAGCATCGTCGCTGCCTATGGGTTCACTGGAGCCTGGCACACAGGGGATGCCTAATTTTTTCATGGCATTAATAGCAGCGACTTTGTCACCCATTTCGCGGATGGTGTGTGGTTTGGGGCCAATGAAAATAAAACCACTTTTTTCAACTTGTTCGGCAAAGTCTGCGTTTTCAGCTAAAAATCCATAGCCGGGATGGATGGCGACGGCATCAGTAATTTCAGCGGCGCTAACAATAGCAGGAATGCTGAGATAGCTGTCTGTTGGTGCCGGTGGACCAATGCAAACGGACTCATCAGCAAGACGAACGTGCATGAGGTCTCGATCCGCAGTAGAGTGAACCGCAACGGTTTTGATCCCTAATTCTTTGCACGTGCGTAGTATGCGAAGAGCAATTTCTCCTCGGTTGGCAATAACAATTTTATTTAACATCGTTTTCTCTTACCCTGAAAAGTTTAGCAGAAATTATTCAATCACAACTAAGGGTTGATTAAATTCAACGGGGTTCCCGTTTTCTACTAGGATGGCAGTGATCGTTCCGGCTTTGTCAGCTTCGATTTGATTAAACATTTTCATGGCTTCAATCAGGCAAAGTACGTCGCCAACTTTGGTTTTTTGGCCAACTTCGATAAATGCTTTGGCGCCCGGTGAAGGAGAAAGATAAACGGTGCCAACCATCGGTGCTTTGACTGAATGTATCGTGGGCGCAAGTGCTGGAGCTGCAACTGGTGCTGGTGCGACTGCTAGAGGAGCAGGAGCTGTATAAGTTTGTGGCGCAGCCTGCGGTGCAGGAGTTGTAGCGAAAACAGCGGCCGCACCCTGGCTGCTGATACGGCTAATGCGTACAGATTCTTCGCCTTCATGAATTTCGATTTCGGCGACACCGGTTTCTTGGATGAGCTCTATGAGTTTTCTGATTTTTCGTATATCCATAGTGATACTTTAGCTCCTTAGCGGGTTTTGATTGTTGGATGTGAGATAAGAATGGGCATAACGCAATGCTAGCAAATATCCTTCTGGACCCAGGCCTGTGATCGTTCCTATGGCAATATCGGAGAAATAAGAATGATGACGAAAGGGTTCGCGTCGATGAATATTGGATAAATGCACTTCGACGAAAGGCTTTGCAACGGCGAGTAGCGCATCACGCAGCGCGATGCTGGTATGGGTAAACGCCGCAGGATTCAGGATGATAAAATCGGCGTGTCCATTGGTACACTCGTGAATGCGGTCTATTAACGCCGCTTCTGCGTTACTTTGCATGTGCGATAACGTATGTCCAAGTTGAGTCGAGAGAGCGATCAATTTGGTATTAATGTCGTGCATTGTATCACTGCCGTAATGCTCGGGTTCTCTTGAGCCTAATAAATTCAGATTCGGGCCGTGTAATACCAGGATGTTTGCCATAGTTTGTTATCTTTTGAATCCCGTGAGATTGAGGCTGCATTCTGCATGAAGTTACGGATTTTGTCTAGATGCCAGCAAGATCTCGTAGGTTAGCCGCAGGTTCGCGACAAGAACGGTTTGGCAGTCACGGCCTCATTTTGTGCATTTTAGACGCTGTTCGAGGATTTTAAGTAGGAATGCCGCACTGCTTCGATCATTGGCGGTAATAGGGATATGGCAATAATAGCCAGTATGATAGTGGAGAAATGTTGCTTAATAATAGGTAAATTGCCGAATAAATAGCTCGAATAGAGCAAGCTGCCTATCCATAACACAGCACCAATGAGGTTGTAGGCAAAAAATTTGCGGTACCCCATGTAACCTATGCCCGCTACGAATGGTGCAAACGTCCGAATAATTGGAATAAAGCGTGCAATAATGATGGTTTTCCCGCCGTATTGTTCATAAAAACGATGCGCTTTTTCTAGATATTTTTTGTTAAATAACAAAGAGTTAGTTGAATAAAAAACTTTGGGTCCAATAAACTTCCCGATGAGGTAATTGAGGCCATTTCCCAGAATAGAGGCTGTTACTAAGAGTACAAACAGTACGTGAATGTTAAGTGCATCTGTTGCGCTGGCGGCAATGGCACCCGAGGCAAACAGCAGCGAATCGCCAGGTAAAAAAGGCGTAATAACCAAGCCAGTTTCGCAAAAGATAATGAGAAATAAAAAGGCATAAACCCAAGTGCCATACAGTGTGACAAATGTCACCATATGTTGGTCAAGGTGCATGATAAAACTAAATAAACTATGTAGTAGTTCCATGGGCTGCCTGTATGAGATAAACGTCAAAGCGACTGCTACTGCCTGGCAAGGAAAAAGCGGGAGATAATCCTGCAAGATGAGCTGCCAAACGTGGTCGTTTTACCACAACTCGTTGGGTGGCACAAGTTAAAGCCGTGATTAAGAGCCTGTCGGCGTCTGGGTCATCGCCCACAACCTCATGAAAAATACGCATATCTTTTTTGGTTAGCGCCGATTTTGAGCGTTCGGGAAACATGGGATCCAGATAAATAATATCGGGGCGTTTGTGAGAGGTACTCAGTGTTTCCATCCAGCTAACGGCATCTCCTTGTATGAGATGGAGGCGCTGTACAATCTCGGCCACTTCCGTATCTTGCAAGGCACGCTCTATTCCGTCTTCGATTAATAGATGGATAATGGGAGATCGTTCCAGCATGTCTACTTCAAAACCCAGGCATGCCAGAATAAAGCTGTCGCGAGCAAGGCCAGCAGTTGCATCGAGTATTTTAGGTTTTTTATTTGTTTTTAAACCCATTGCGCGTGCTAATGTTTCGCGGCGTAGGCTGGTATGTTGACGACGATAGGCTATTTTTCCCGATAGAAAATCAATCACTAAAGGCAGTGATTTGCCCCCGGTTTTTTGTAATCCAAGGGAGTCGGCTGTGAGTATGAGTAAGTAATCATAATCAGCCTGGTTAGCTAAATCGGTGTAAGGTAATTTTAGACGTTGAGCTATGGCTTCTGCTTTTGGCTGTAAGTGGGGTATTTCTGTGAAAATAGCGATGTGTGTTGT
>Ga0207012_1130_pt1 | contig 14108 bp, 12 predicted proteins | sample Alteio_BWMinCont_80_FD_153471 | JGI IMG/M metagenome (GOLD analysis project Ga0207012, IMG submission 153471) | Enriched cells from forest soil in Barre Woods Harvard Forest LTER site, Petersham, Massachusetts, United States -... | ecosystem: Environmental > Terrestrial > Soil > Temperate forest >...
TTCTTCCTTGTACGAAACGATGTCTGGCAGATCGACCTCTACCCACTGCAGCGCGGCCGGCACGTTCATGCGGTAGGGACGGGCATCAAGCCCAGCGGCGAGGTTCACCACCAGGTCCGCCCCATCTCGAATTGCTCGGGAAAGAAAGTGATCGAAAAGATATGTGCGCGCCACCCAAGCCCACTCGTGCTTGTTGCCGTCGGGCAGGGTGTTCGCGATCTGGAATCCCTGCTCGCCGGCCAGACGTTCGGCGTAGGGGTCGCGAAACAGCGCGTCGGGCCGTTCGGTTTCCCGCGCGCGAAAATACGCCACCCAGCGAGCGGTGTCAGAAATGCCGCGAACCGTGGAGGTCGGGTCAGTCATTTGTGGTGTGGAATGCTCGGATTCACAAACGTCCAGCTAATTGAAAATCTTCTCTCGTATCGACGGCAGAGTCGATCGAAATCCCCGCTCGAGTGAACCAGTTGCGCCTGATACTCCAACCATACAGAATCACTCCCACAGCCGTTCCGAATGTGTTTGTGATCAGATCGGTCGTCCCCGAATCTCGCGTCGGCAGAAATGCCTGAAAGACTTCGATCGTGAGACTGACAATGAAACCGAGGGCAATAGTGACCAACGATGGGTGTTCGATTTGTCGTACCAAAGAAAAATACGAACAAAAGAAGAACCCAAGTGGAATGAAGCCCACGACATTGATTCCAACGTCCTTCCAGTATTTCCAACCCGGACGGTACTCCTTCCAGAAAGGCTCCAGAAACCACTTATGCAAAACGAAAAAGCGCTCCGGAATAAGGAGGTCAGCCGCCGACGCTACTTGGCTGTGAACGACGCTCCCACCCCCTTCATTGAAAAGATAGAGCGCAACGACACCCTCGGTCTTAGCAAGGTCCGCCTGTCGGTTCTCCGTCCAGTTTGCGTAGTGCTGTGATACCTCGCCGGGCGTCAATACCCGATCGTAGACCGCAAGTCCCTTGAACTGCCCAGACCAGGTATACGTCGTCGACGGAGCGTTGCCTATTATGAGCTGACCCGTCAAGTCCCCACGTGAAAAGGCAAAGTTGGGAAAGTTTTTGACCAATGTGCCATCTACATAATAGGTGGATGCGCCTGCTTCCCCTGAGGTGATCGTGACAAAGACGGGCTTGAAGCGCTTAAAGACATCGCCGACATAGGTCCCTGCTCTCTTGGCTAAGTTGCTCTGGGTTCCGCGTTCTAGCACTAGACCACCTCGATATTGGCGTACTGCGAATGGGGCGACATCGTTGGCAGGCCGATAAAACGCTAGAATCATGCCCCCAGAATCGACCGACGTCGGTTCCAACCACATCTCCAGAGTGCAAGAATTGTCGCCTCGGGAAGCACCTGCCTCGAACGGACTTGCGCTCACGATGGTGCCGCGCTTGCCGAGGAGAACACCGTTTCCCTCGTTCAACCAACTGACCTCATTTCTGGGAGCATGAAAAGGCCACAGCCCAGCCAACAGAATGCCGCACAAGACCATCAGACATATTGCTAACGAGATGTTTCTTATGCTCATTCCGACCAGACGGTAACTTGTGTAGAGAATCTTCGCGATCCGTTCCTGGCCGGGTGGCCGCCCTGTAGCCCTTGCGTGTTTCATGTGCACGGATTACGGGCGCACTTTCTCGATCGGCGTTTAACCGATGTGCCGGTAGAAAAGTTTCCCTGTTACTTTCAAGATGGGATCTGGCACTACTCGAACGAATTGTCGCAGCATAGCTTTCGACGGGTTGTTCGAGGTCACCCTGTTCGCGGACGGGTACGTCCAGTAATTGAGTTCTGAGCCGACTGCGCCCCAGTGTTCTTTGAATGCAATGAGTCCGTGATTGGCACTATCAGAACGTCCCAATTCGAATTCCTCGAAACCTTTATGTTTGGCTTCTTGGATCGCATTCCAAAACAAAAGAGCCATCCCCCCGAACTTGTGGAACCGCGCATCACTACAGCCATACTTGTAAACCATGGACTGCTTGTGAGTGATTGTGAGAATGCTCGCAATAGGCAAATCGTCTTTTGAAGCGACTCGGATTTTCAGGTTGTCGCCAAATTCAGCAACAAGTGCGCGAAACCAGGAAAGCGGTTGCGGCGGCAGGTGCTGTCGCCGACGGGTGACGACCAGCAGATCATAGAACCTCCCCAGCAGAATCTCCGAGTTTCCTTCTTCGTAATGCAAGTTCTCCCGTTCAGCTCGCCGAATCTTTCTTTGGACACAGTCTTTGTGAAAGGTGCGAAACAACTCCTCTTTGCTTTTGCGGAGGTCAAGGCGATGAAAACTGTACGTAATGCTTCTGCCGAGTCCAGTCTGACTACCCGGCTGACAACCGGTCGGCCTGATCTCCATGTACTTCCACTTGTCGGCATCCACATATCGCTTCACATGCAGCAGCAGATCATTCAGTTCAAGTGAGTCGTTCACCAGCGGTTCGCAATGATCGGAAAAAGGCAAGGATACGAACCGCCAGCCGGTTAACCAACTTTCCACCCGACAAAAGACAAGGCCGTTAGTGAGAGGGGTGTCCGGGGAGCAAGTCGTGACCACAAGTGGATCGTATCCGTAGGCTGTCTGTAACGCTCTGAGCCAGTTTGTACTGTGGAACACGGATGCTCGAGGATGGGCGTTGATGAATGCTTCCCACCGTGAATCACATAGGGGATTGATTTCATGGACGCTCGTGGCACTAGGCTCCGTGTTCACCGAAAGCGCAAGCTTTGTAGCAGAGCCAACCGTCGTCGCTGCTCCAATACCAAAGTTCATTCTGCGGCAGATCCCCAATCGTTGTCGGTCATTTTATCGTCAATCGGACGGCCTGCAGGCCGGGGAGCGGATGTGATCTCTCAAATCCGTTAACTTCCGGAGAGTCACCTGCCAAATAAGCGGATAATCACGACGACACCGCTACCGGATCTTAATGCAAACCCGCGTGTATCCATAAACCGCGGCGAGGACGTCGTATTTCACCCGAAACGATCGGACGAATTCTTCGAAAGCCCGGAATTCGTCAAGCGGGCAAGAAAACTCATCAAAGAAAATGAGGTCGCCTGATTTCAAATACGGGGCCAGGGTTGTGAGGACAAAAAGGGTCGAGGTGAACATGTCAGCATCCAAATTGACAACCATGCGACCTGTCAGATCAGTGCGAGACACGAACGGAGGCAGCGTGTCTTGAAACAATCCGACTTCGAAGCTACAACGCGGATCTTTGATGTCCGGAATTGCTCCATTCGCATTGAAGTGCCCTGCCGGCTCGGTCGGCCGCCATCTTTCAGGGAGACCCGTGAAAGTATCGAAACCTACGAATCGCGAGTCACGATGTGAGATCCCTGCTAGCCACAATCGCAACGAATCACCCCGATATACACCAAACTCGAGATAGCTTATCGGCTGCTGGTCCAAGGCCTCTTGCTCCATGACCGACCGATAGAGCCAGTCCCGGCCTTTTCCATCTTTCCCGTTGCTGGCCCCAGGCGTCGGATGGGTACTGCACCAGCGAGAGAACCTGGCCCAGTACGCAACGGCAGTAAGGCCTACCGCTGGACCCTCGAGATTCATGCGGCCAACCGTCTTAGCCAAAACTGACGTCACGGTCGGTCGAAACATTTGTGGAATCTGCAGCTGAAAAAACCGTCGAATCGGTGGAATCCTTGGGATGGACATTTATTCTCCGATAGTTAGACAGATTGCGCATGCTGGTGGAACTGTGCAGGCCTTTCCACGTCAAAAAGCCTTCGTAGGCGAGCCAATCTGCGTAGTAGAATCGAAGCCTTTACGCGAGGTTTCTTTGGGCCTTTGGCAAGGACTGAAATGGTACTACGAAGTGTGCGGAGGCCGCGGTGTCTGCGCGGTCGCTTCTTTTCGTCTGTGCGGCAGGCCACGCGAACTGGCTATTGCCCCTCTTCAATCGAGGCACCGAGTCTACCTCCGAATAGATACGTCTGATTTTTGTGCGTACAGGGACGTTTTGATCTTCAAGAGCAAGTCGTATGATCCAGGCATCCCGGCTTTTAGCCCCAACACGATCGTGGACGTTGGCGCTCATATCGGGATGGCAAGCATTCTGTTCGCGCTCAAGTACCCGACGGCTAGAATCATTGCTATTGAGCCCGAGCCCTCGAACTTCGCGGCATTGGTCAGAAACACAGCTCCCTACAGGACCATCACGCCGATACGGGCTGCCCTCTGGCGAGAGGACGGCGAGGTTACCCTGGGCGCATCCAACGCCCATCCTAAGGGAGCCTTTCAAATAATTGAAAACGGGAAGCAACGAGTACGTGCGATTACGATGGATACGCTAATGCGTGAAACCGGTATTCATTCAATTGACTTTTTGAAAGTGGACATTGAAGGCGCTGAAATAGAAGTGTTCGAGTCCTGCCCTTGGATTAGGAACGTGCGAGTGATCGCCATCGAACTGCACGACCGCGTGCGACCCGGATGCAGCTCCGTTGTCAAGAACGCTGTAAGGGATCTTCATTGTGACCAGCGAGGTGAAGTGACGTTCTTTGACCGGCCGCCAGCCCAGTCAAGTTACGGCTATTTAACGGACCCACTCACAGGCAAGTCTGCGTCTTCACGGTCACCTGCCGCTTGATTCTCCGGTTTCCCTCCGGACTTCACAAAATACTTCTTGGTCACCAGATAAGGAAGCATCAGCACCTCCGCCGCAGAGGGCAGAGGATCTTGCAGACAAAAAACCGACTCCGCTCGCGCATTTTTGAGGGAGCTCCAGTAGGAGCGTAGACTTAATTCGCGATCCCATAGATCCAAGCTAGCGGTTGGCAGATCTGTAACCAGTCGGAGCCAGCCTACACCTGCCTTCGCTCTGCACCGGTCGATCGGTTTGCCAACCTGATCCGCAAACAGCAGATAAGGAAAGTCCACACCCGCTGGCGTCCCGATGCTATGGAAGCCCCAGGTGCGCGCGTTCACATCCAGCAACTTAAATAGGCCATCCCGAGGATCCTGCTTAAACTCCACCTCCACAAGCCCATAGTAGTCGATCGCTTTGAGAAAGCGTTCAGAGAGTTCTTCAATTTCAGGGTGCTCAATCGTCTCAACATATGTGGCCGCCCGACCAAATTCCCGAGGATGCTGTCGCAGCCGCTTGGCAACCAAGGTGCTCTGCGCCTGACCGTCGCGGAAGAAAGCACAGTACGAGTATTGCCGCTGGCCATCTCCGGGAATAATCTCCTGAATAAGAATCTCTTCCGGCCTGATCTGCTGAAGGGCTTTCCGAAACAAATCGTCGAGTTGATCAGGAGTCTCCGCACGCCAGGCTTTGGCGCCTGTCGCGTAGAAAAAATTCTCTTTAACAGCCGGTTTGAGGGCCAAGGGCAAGCGGCTATACAAAGGCTCGAGCTCTCGCTCACTCCGGGGATTGTACGTGTGTGGAACCGGGATCCCCAGCTTCGCGGCACGGTCATAGGTGTTTTTCTTGTCCCAAGCCCACCGCACTGTCTCCCAGGCTGCTGTAGTAACCCGAAAGAACTCTGCAAGCCGATCTCGGTGACGGGAGAATGCGGCAACTGTTTCATCTCTGGTCGGAAATAAAACCCAACCCTTTAGTCCGTAACGTTGACCTACTTCCAGCACACTCTCTACGGTTTTGATCTCATCTCGCAAGTCCTTTACCCGTACGACCCGGGTTACGTACTTGGAGAATTGCGAAACCGAGTGCTGGTCATCAATGACGCAGATTGGAATACCTCTGCGCCCCAGACTTCGAGCGATACCGAGTCCCGGGTGTTCGCCCCCAATGACGATCGCTCCTATTTGTTCTGGGTTCATTGGCGTCTTGCTGGGGTTTTTCATGGTAGCGGTTTGGAACTATCGGCGATTTCTTGAAAGGTGGGAGACCAGTTCCCGAGATGCAAACTCCGTACCCGCTACGAAATACAGCAACGGACCAAAGCTCCGGGCCGCCGTAGCGCCGATGAAGTGCAGTCCGGGTACAGAGCTACGGAAACCGCTGGCAAGCTTGGGGTAGCCGTCAAATTGCTTGATATCCCTTGTAAAGTCCTGCGGAAGAAAATCGTATCGCGATATGTCCACCTGATACCCGGTTCCAAGCAGAACGTGATCTACTCGACGTTCACTCCCGTCATCGAGTCTGAGAGCGACTTCGTCACCGGCGGCCTTGGCCTCCAATACGCTGCGCCCCAGCGTCAACTTTACGTTTGTCAAGCGCTCGGGAAGCCATCGAGAACCTGCGGCCCGCACCGCTCGTGTTCTGATCTTGTCACGAATCCCCAGTGGAATGTGAGACACCAGCTTCGGATACGCCACCAGACGGCTGATGCCGAGAGGCCCCACGTCATGCGAAGAATAGAGCAAGGAAGAAAGCGGACCCATGTGGTGCAGCCAAGTATGTTGGCCGATCCACCGGAATTCGGCCTGCCGCGCAATCACTTCAACCTGGGCACTCGCTTCATGCAGGAGGGCCGCCGATTCTAAAGCACTCTGCCCCGCACCGATGACTGCTACTCTCTTTCCGGCAAACTTTCGTACTTCCCTCCCCTCGTAGCAGTGAATTGCGTGTTGCGGAGAGAGATTCTGGAACACCGCTGGCTTTTTCCTAAATGGGCCAATCCCCGCTGCGATCACAACAGAGGTCGAGCGAAGCTCCGTTCCGTCTTGCAGAGTCAGCCTGAAACCCGGCTGGTCCCGATCGACACGCCGAACCGTTCTCTGGTCAAGGTCCGAACCTAATTGGTGCCGAAACCACCTTCCATATTCGACAAAGGTGTCCAGCGGAACCGGGGCGCATGGCTCCTTCTTCGACGCAGCCTCGTAGGCTTCCAGCGTGAAGGCCCCATCAGGGTCGGACAGACTGGACGCGACCCGGGGCGAGCGCAGAAGCATCCCCTCGGGCATCTTGTGTGCCCAAAACTCCATAGGTTCGCCGAACACATACGCCGTAATCCCTTTCGCCTTTAGGTGAACTCCGGCGGAGAGTCCATAAGGGCCGGCACCAATCACCGCAACTTCACAGTGACCCGAAGCCGGCCCACTGCGGGTTTGCGCGGCCTGCGTGACCACACTGTTTGCTTTCACGACTTGCTTACCTTCCTTCCTTAGAGTCTTGCTACGCTGGAGTCCACAGCAGGCATGCGCCCTGACCGACTCTCTAATATGCGGCTGACGACGATCGCGAACGTTTCAATTGCAAGAGTTAGTCAGAGCTTCGACTGAGTTCTGCTAGTGCAGAGCTATGCGCGTAGGAGATGCGCCCGTCTTTCTCACTGGCATACGCGATGCGGGCACGCTCGCTGCCCGGACCGTCAATGTGCCAACCGAGGTCGTCTTCGACGAGTTTCATCTCCGCTCTTTGCCTCCACCAACGATCGACCTCACCGGGAGTCGCGATCCAAATGCCTTTCTCTCTCCTCAAATCTGCCAGGTGCGTAAGCAGTGCTTCGTAGACAGTTCGCTCCCGAGAGCCGCCAACGTAATCGGGATGCACAATGACACTGATCAAGCCGTGCTTCTCCATTATCAGATCGATCTGCCTCTTCCACAGATCGATCGAATAGTCATTGAGGATATTGAACAGCGTATAGTCCTGGGTGGTCGTCACGGGCAACTCTAGAATCTTCCCCACAAAATACGGCATGACCGTGCAGCACCCTCCACGTTGTGGGTCCAAGTGCCCCACATTAGGTACCGACATGTCGTAGGAGAAGTCTAAAGCGTCGAACCACTGTTGCTTTCGGTACAGAACCGCAGCTCGAAATCCGGAGGCGCCAAATCGTTGTTTGTAAGAATTGATTCTCGCGGCGCGCTCAAGAAACTTGTCTCTGTCTCTGAACAGCTGTCCGTCGTGATTGAGATCGTGCACCACGACTTCGAAGCCACGCCGCTGAATGGAATCCAGGAAATCGTCGGTCACTTCGTAGCGTTGTTCAGGGATTACCTGGAATGACCCTTTGATACCGTATGAGTCCTCCATGTCCATAAGATAAGAGCATGAGCGTACACCCAATGCGGTTTCCACATCGTGGGTCATAATCGCACAGCTGTTGGCACCTTCCGGCCAGAACCAAATGAAAGGAATTTGATCCACGGACTGTGCTCTAAGGGACAACAGCATTGTCTGCTCGAACACCTGATCCACGGTCCTGTCTACGGGCCAGTGCGGGAACGGCAGGCGCTTCCAGTCTCTGAGACGCCATCTTTGCATATGCTTTCGAATGGACACCGGAAGAAGAGGGCGGATTAAATAGTAGACTCGGGCCAGCGTTCGAGCTTCCGCCGATCTGGCGACTTCCTCGGAGTACAATTCACCCCGGAGGTTATCAACCACTTCCTTCAAGTCGAACGGTAGATGCACGGCATTTCTGCTAACGACCGTATCTGACAGCACGTCAGGAAGCATCTCTGTCGGAGAATCGGACGGAGGATGGCCAGCACACCTGCCATAGCACGTCGTGCCAGTCCCGAACTCAAAATAGCCCCTTCGCTCCGAGAGTGCTCCTCCCCGATTCACTTGCACGTAACTTTCGGGACACCGATAATATTCGACCAGACAATCATTTAGTTGGATTTCGTCCCGTCCGCCCGGCAACTCTCCCTTGCTGAAAACTCTCTCCTCAGTGCGAGCGCTCTTCTTGAAAGCACTCTTCTTACCGAAAGCTCTGTCATAGGCTGCGAGCAGATTATGGACGGAATACTGCCACGCGAGCTCCTTTTCAACCCGTCTGCGGCCGAACTCACCCATCCTTCGTCTTTCATCAGGATCGTCGAGCAACCGGATGATCTTGTCGGCAAAATCGGGTACCTGATTTTGTGGATCAGCGTACACCGCCGCGTCTTGGGCGCTGAATCTCCCTTCGCTCAGATCGAATTGAACGATCGGTTTGCTAAGGGCCATATATTCCATGATCTTGATCATGGTGGAAATATCATTCATCTCGCACGGCCGGTCAGGATTGACGCAGACATCCGAAGTAGAGAGAATCTCCAATAATTCTTGGTCGGAAACTCGCCCGGTGAAATTCACCATGTCCCCGAGATCCTTGTCTTGTAACATCTTTCGGAGACTGGCTAGTGCAGGCCCTCCCCCCACACAAGTAAAGTGGATATCAAAGCGCCCCAACTTCTTGAGATGTAGAGCCACGTCCAGGAGGATATCCAGACCCTCCTGATCACTCATAGTTCCTACATAACCAACCAGGTAAGGCTTGCCATACTTCAGCGCAGGGTTCTGAGGAACGGCTTTGAACGTTTCCAGGTCGGGTCCGTTGCGAACAATAAACACATCCTCGTGAGCGAGGCGACCTCTGGTTACTGCGAGACCTTTGTAGCTCGTGTTAGTTGCCATAACAACGTCGCTGAAGCGGTAGGTCAGCTTTTCGAGCAGTACTTGCGCTTTGTAGAGGATCCCCCGGGCGCCATATTTTGAGGAGTACAACTCTGGAATTGCATCGTGATGGTCGAAGATGTACTTAACCCCGAACAACTTAAATGGCAGCGCGATTAAGAAAATATCGTCAGGAGGGTTGCATCCCTGAATGACATGAAATCCGTGCCGCAGGTAGATCCACCACGCATACCAAAACTCCCAAAACAGCGCGCAGCTATATTCCCAGAGGTACCCGCGAGGGCTATTCCCCTCCTTAGGCATAGGATGCCGATAGACGTGGATCTCATCGATAACCTCATGTCCTAGCTGAGCGCTCTTGCCCTTGGGACACAACACGACGACCTGGTATCCGGCCTCATGAAGGGAACGGGCCTCCTTCAATACGCGCGTGTCAAAAGGGATGGGCTGGTTCTCGACGATAATGAGGACTTTTTTCTTCATCTGAAGTCTCTTCGAATTACAGCAGGTGGTGTAAGTGGAAGCACAAATCGGGAATTGAGGCCATCGAACGTCTCCTAACCGCGATAGTCATTCTCTTATACAGCCAGTGAGAGAGTTGCTCAATGGATTTAGATTACGGCCCGAAATGCGGTATTGGAACCCTTGGGCGCCGAGCCGCTCACCAACAGATGCCGTCATACTTGCCATTATTGCTCCTTCCATCGATGATTCGCACAAAATCTACCAGGAATTGCCCCTCATGCAGCCGAGCTGGCACTTCCTTGAAATCTGGATCTTTGTTGCCGATCACGACTGTTTGGGCATGACTTAAAACGGCGTCAACATCGCCGACCATTAGTTTGGATATATGTGGAATGTGGTTGAGGATGAAGTCTCGGTTCGCACCAACCAAACTCGCAATGTTTACGTTCCTGTCATAAATGCGCAAGTCGTAGCCCTTGCCGAGCAGTCGTTCGATGACTTCAATCAAGGGGCTTTCTCGCAGATCATCGGTTCCCGCTTTGAAGCTGAATCCCAGAATGCCCACGCGTGTGTGCCCTTTTCCGGTGATGAGCTGCAGGCCCCGCGCGATCTGCATTTCGTTACTGGGCAGAATGGAAGTGAGAATCGGCAACTGCAGATCATGCAGTTTGGCCTGATAGGAGAGAGCTCGAAGATCTTTCGGCAAACACGAGCCACCAAATGCAAAACCGGGCAGTAAGTAAGCCGGAGAGATATTGAGTTTTCGATCCTGACAAAAAATCTTCATGACTTCGTGTGCGTCAAGGTCCAAAGACTTGCAGAGATTGCCGATTTCATTGGCAAACCCGATCTTGAGGGCATGCCAGCTGTTGTCGACGTACTTGACCATCTCAGCAGCCTCTAAATTCGTTCTGATCAGAGGTGCCTCGAGCTTTTCGTAGAGCGTCGCCAGAATGTCGCCGCTGGCCTGATCCAACTCACCGATGACGGTCTTCGGCGGGCAGCGAAAGTCTTTTACCGCCGAACCTTCCCGCAGAAATTCGGGGTTATTACAGACGCCGAAGTCAACCCCGGCCTTCTTCCCTGAGAACTCTTCCAGAGTCGGGATCACGATCTTGTGCATCGTGCCCGGCAAAATCGTGCTGCGGATCACAACGGTGTGGCGCGCCGTCTTGGTTTTGAGTGCCTCGCCAATCTGTTCGCAAATCCGCCGGATGTATCGCAGGTCGAGGTTGCCGTTAGCCTGGCTTGGTGTGCCGACGCAAACGAAGGACAACTCAGTCTCGCGGACGGCCTGGGCAGAATCATTAGTCGCGCGCAGCCGGCCCGCGCTGACGGTCGATTCAATGATCTCGCTGATATCAGCTTCGACAATTGGAGACCGGCCGTTGTTGATCAGGTCGGCCTTGGTGTGCACAGGATCGACGCCGATAACTTCGTGTCCGTCACTGGCCAGGCAACCGGCCGAAACTGTGCCCACATAACCCAACCCAAAAACACTGATTCTCAAGATGCGTACCTTTCCTTTGTTGCTTCTCTGGCTAAGAAATCATGATACGTAGATTGAACCATGTCATCCCAGCGGTTCAGTAAGACGAGTTCATTTGGGATCTTGTGCGACGCTGGAAGCTCCCGCGTATATTGAGTTCCGCTCACTAGCCAGTGATTTGTCGTACTGCTCTTCCGGTTCGTATACGACAACATGACTCCCCCTGTTCGAGAATGCGAATGGAATGCACAACAGCTTTTTCAACCGCGTCCTCAACGCTTCGCGCCGATCCGGTGGTACGAAGAACAGCATGAAACCTCCGCCGCCAGCCCCCAGTAGCTTCCCGCCCAGGGCACCGGCGCTAAGCCCGGCCTCGTAGATTTCGTCGATGCTGGCGTTTGAGATCTTTTGTGTCAGCGTTCTCTTTATTTTCCAGCTCTCGTGCAGCAATTTACCGAATTCATTCAATGGACGATCAGGACTGGCAACAATTGCTTCCGCCTCGTCGACCAACTGAAGCATCGTATCCAGCTCCCGCTTCTTGTGAGGCGTCATTTTTAGCTGCTCTTGTGCGATTTCAGAAGCAAAGCGGGAGAAACCCGTAAAATAGAGAGCCAGGTTTTGCTCGAGTTCCGCTAGCCTGTTCGGCGAAGCCAACATACGCCTTACCTCGATCGAGCCGTCGGTATCGAAATTGATGCGATTGAAGCCTCCATACGCGGCGCTCACTTGATCTTGTGCACCGACGGCCTCTTGAAGGAGCTCCTGCTCTACGTGTATAGCCTCCGCGGCAAGCGCACGCTTATCGCGCATCTGATTCTTCAGCGCATACAGACCCAGGAGAAGCCCTACTGTAAACGCTGAACTCGTACCCAAACCACTGCGGGCCGGCAAATCCGCTACGTGGTGAATCTCGACCCCGTCGTCAATTCCGGCGAATTGTAGGCAGGCGCGCACCGACGGGTGCTGAATAGCATCATTTCTGTCAACGTTTTCGATCTTGGAGTAGGAGATGCGGCTGTGGTACTCGAAGAAAGGTGGCAACCGTCGACAAGTGATATAGCAGCACTTGTCGATGGTGGTCGACAATACTGATCCCCCGTACTGGCGGTACCAAACAGGATAATCGGTACCACCCCCGAAAAAGGAGATGCGAAGCGGAGTGCTAGTAATGATCATGTGTGTAATTTTCCATCTGTCGAGGCAAGAGACGGCACTTCAGCCCGACGCGTTTTGAGCGATGATACTCGGAGAGACCACAGACCATGCGCTCCGCTAGCCGCATGCTGCTCCCATCAGTTACTCTACACGACGTCGGTTCGCCAACGATCAGAACTTGTCTCCTCCAGCCGTAGTATCTGATGGACTGCTTCAAGCAATGATCGTGCGAGCACAGTAGCTTTACCATTCGCGGTAGCGCCAGGTCTCAGAATTCTGGCTGTTCTGCATCTGGCACTTCTGCCCGCCTCCACGTCCTTCTCTGAATCGCCGATCATCCACGAAGAAGGCAAATCGACCTGATGTTCGTCCGCCGCGGCGAACAGCATGCCTGGCTCAGGCTTACGGCAGCTGCACGGCGGCTGTTCCTCGTGCGGACAGTAATAAACTCCATCGATCTTCGCGCCCACTGCTCCCAGCTCGCGGCACATCCGCTGATGCATTTCATCTAACTCAGTTGTTGTCAACAACCCCTTTGCCACACAGCGCTGGTTGCTCACTACAATCACGCGGAAACCGGCTCGATTAAGCAGAGCAATCGCTTCCGCAACCCCCGGAATAATCTGCATCTCCTCCCACCGAGTTATGTACTCGTCTTCGGTCGGAGCTTTTCGGTTGATAACGCCGTCACGATCGAGAAACGCGGCTTTGTTCATGAAATATTGTCTCTTCCACCAACTCTGAAATGATGTGGCCGATCAAAATGTGGCATTCCTGGATACGCGGTGTCTTATTTGATGGCGCGCAAATGCAGTAATCCACTGCAGTCTTGAGTTTACCGCCCGTGCAACCAGTCAGCGCCACGGTGCACAGACCCATTTTGCGGGCTACCGAGAGGCCGTGAAGCACATTGGACGAATTACCGCTGGTTGAAATTCCGATAGCCATGTCCCCTGGCCGCGCTAAAGCTTCGATCTGTCGCGAAAAGACGAGGTCGAACCCGTAGTCATTGCCGATCGCTGTGACACACGACGTATTCACGGATAAAGCCAATGCAGGTAAAGCAGGGCGATCAAACGCAAAGCGTCCGACAAATTCCGCTGCGATGTGCTGAGCATCCGCTGCACTTCCGCCGTTGCCAAAGAGAAGCACTTTGTTTCCCTTGTCCAGAGCTCCGACCAACAGTTCGCTAACCTTGGCGGTAGCAGACACTACTTCATTGTTCGTGAGCAGAAGCTCCATAACGGAAATTGATGCCCGGATTGACGCACTCACACGCTGTTCGAAATCAGTTGAATCTCTCATTATTATTCCGTGTGAAACAGCACTAACCTACATCATCTCGAACAAGCCCCGAAAGTCCACCTCTAGATGCCGCATTATCAAGAGAATCGCAAAGCGCCTGAGCGCGAGCGTAATCCGCAGGAGTTCCTATGTCGATAAACATTCCGCGCTGCTCCTGCGCGTACACTCCCTGCTCAAGCAATCGAGGAAATATGTCTTTTTCTAAGCTCGACGGCTGCTCCGGAATGCATTGGAAAACAGCTTGCTTAAATATGTAAACGCCGCCATTCACTAATCCAGGCACCTCTCTACCAGTTTTCTCCGCAAACCCCTGGACCCGGCCGTCAGCGTCAACGTTCACAGTTCCATAA
>Ga0207012_1131_pt1 | contig 14099 bp, 13 predicted proteins | sample Alteio_BWMinCont_80_FD_153471 | JGI IMG/M metagenome (GOLD analysis project Ga0207012, IMG submission 153471) | Enriched cells from forest soil in Barre Woods Harvard Forest LTER site, Petersham, Massachusetts, United States -... | ecosystem: Environmental > Terrestrial > Soil > Temperate forest >...
CAATCCTGCCACCCCGGCTAGCGTGCTGGAAGAAATTCTGCCCGATCTAGACCAGGTATTGGTCATGACCGTTAACCCCGGTTTCGGGCATCAGCGTTTCATCCACAGCACGCTGACCAAGATTCAACGTGTTCGTCAGATGATCGAACGCATGAAACTTAACTGTGAGGTGGAAGTAGACGGAGGCATTGATGAAGAAACCGGATTTCTGGCGGCCGATGCGGGTGCCGATGTCTTTGTCGCTGGCTCATCGATTTTTGGCAACGAGGCAGGTGTGGCCTCGGCTATGAACGGGCTGCGCACAAACATTTCTCGTCAACACATTGTCTTAAACACTTAACTAATCTTGTTTCTTTAGGAGATACAAATGCAACTTGGAATGATCGGTCTTGGAAGGATGGGCGCCAACATGGTGCGGCGGCTCATTAATAAGGGACACAACTGTGTTGTGTTCGACAGGTCGCCACAAGCCGTAAGTGACTTGGTCAAAGAGAAGGCCACCGGCGCTGCTTCTCTCGCAGAGTTTGTGAAGAAGCTTGCGAAACCACGAGCCATTTGGCTTATGGTTCCCGCCGCAGTCGTCGACAAAACTATCGCTGACTTGCTTCCCCTTCTGGATGCGGGCGACATCTTGATCGACGGAGGCAATTCCTACTACGTCGACGACATTCGGCGCGCCAAGGAACTGGCTCCCAAAATCCACTACGTGGATGTCGGCACCAGTGGAGGGGTGTGGGGCTTGGAACGCGGGTACTGCATGATGATAGGCGGAGAAAAAGAGGTCGTTCAACGCCTGGACCCGATCTTCGCGGCACTGGCTCCGGGAATGGGAGATGCTCCGCGCACGCCGGGCCGTGACAAGATCGGCGGCACGGCCGAGCAGGGCTATCTGCATTGTGGCCAAAACGGTGCCGGCCATTTCGTCAAGATGGTTCACAACGGGATCGAGTACGGAATCATGGCCGCGTACGCTGAGGGTCTGAGCATCCTCCGCTCTGCCAACGTTGGCAAGCAAGAAAACGCCGCCGCCGATGCTGAAACAACGCCTCTGCGAAATCCCGAGGAGTATCAATACGACCTGAACCTGCGCGATGTAGCCGAAGTGTGGCGCCGTGGGAGTGTGATTGCATCGTGGTTGCTGGATTTGACAGCTAGTTCGCTTGTTCAGGATGCAAACCTATCAAAGTTTGCCGGCCGAGTCTCGGATTCCGGCGAAGGTCGCTGGACCATCAAAGCCGCGATCGACGAAGCGGTGCCGGCACCTGTCCTAACCGCGGCCCTTTACGAGCGATTCAGTTCGCGTGGCGATGCCGATTTCGCCGACAAACTGCTGTCCGCCATGCGTTTTCAATTCGGCGGACATCTAGAAAAATCCGACAGCAAGACGAAGGTGGCCTAAGGAGATGACAGTGACCAATTCCCATTCCGACGCGTTGGTGTTCTTTGGTGCAACCGGTGACCTCGCTTACAAAAAGATATTTCCTGCACTGCAGGCGATGATAAAACGAGGTCATCTCAATGTTCCGGTCGTTGGCGTAGCGAAAGCTGGCTGGACGCTTGATCAACTCAAGGCGCGGGCACACGACAGCCTCGAGAAGCACGGCGGGGTCGATCCGGCCGCGTTTGAAAAGCTCGTGAGCTTGCTTCGCTACGTTGACGGAGACTATCAGGACCCGGAAACGTTCTCCGCCCTTCGCAAAGAACTCAAGGACGCGCACCACCCAGCGCATTACCTTGCAATACCACCGGTTCTATTTGAAACAGTGGTAGAACATCTGGCGAAATCGAATTGTTCCACGGGAGCACGGGTCATCGTCGAGAAGCCGTTCGGGCATAATCTTGCTTCGGCGCAAGAACTCAACAAAGTTCTGCTCTCGGTTTTCGACGAGGCAGACATCTTCCGCATCGACCACTATCTCGGCAAGCGGCCAGTGAACAACCTGCTTGCGTTCCGCTTCGCCAACACTTTTGTGGAGTCCTTTTGGAACCGCAACTATATTGAAAGTGTGCAGATCACGATGGCCGAGGATTTTGGTGTCCAGGGTCGGGGAGGGTTCTACGACCAGACTGGAACCATCCGCGATGTAATGCAAAACCATTTGTTCCAGATACTGTCGAATCTGGCGATGGAACCGCCGGTCGGCTTTGACAGCGAATCTGTCCGCGATGAGAAGGTGAAAGTCCTGAAGTCAATTCCCGCGCTGGAAGCAAAGAATGTTGTTCGTGGACAGTTCCGCGGCTACTTGGACGAAAACGGCGTCGCCAAGGATTCGCAGACAGAGACCTTCGCTGCCTTGAAGTTGGAAATCAACTCGTGGCGCTGGAAAGGGGTTCCTTTCTACCTCCGCGCCGGCAAGTGTTTGCCCGCAACCTGCACGGAAATCGTCGCCAAGTTTCACAAGCCACCTTCGCTGATTCCTGACAGTGTTCTGACGGAGAATCATCTGCGGATGCGCATTAGTCCCGAAGTGACGATCGCGATGGGGATGATGTCACTGGCCCCGGCGGCCGAGGGGATCTCGCTTCAAGCGGGGGAAATGGTCGCGAGCCACTCTCCAGGTGGCGAGGAGATGGACGCCTACGAACGAGTGCTCGGAGCAGCAATGGAGGGGGACAGAACCTTGTTTGCTCGCGAAGACTACGTCGAAGAAGCATGGCGAATTGTAGAACCGTTAATGACGAAGAACCCGCCAATTTATCCGTATGTCTCCAACACGTGGGGGCCGAGCGAAGTCGAACGCGTCACCCCACCCGGAGGCTGGCAAGACCCGGTCGTGAGACACGGGCTGTCTCCGGTTGCCACCCAGGCTGCGTGAAAAATGAGAAACGAAGAACTCGCGATGATTATGGAAGTACTCGCCGATGAAACCTGTGCTGCCCAGGCTGCCGCAAAGGCGATTGCGGCTGCAGCCAACACTGCCGTTGCCGACCGCGGACGCTTCGTGATGGCCGTCAGCGGCGGTCGCACTCCCTGGATTATGCTGCGCACCCTTGCGGAGGAGGATCTTTCCTGGAAGAGCATTCATGTCGTGCAAGTGGACGAGCGGGTGGCGCCCCCGGGCGATAAGGACAGAAATCTTACTCATCTTAGAGAAAGTCTGCTCGACCATTCGGCGATTCCTCAGGAGAACATTCATGCCATGCCGGTGGAATCGCCCGACCTCCAGACCGCGGCCAGGGAATATGCTTTGCTCCTGGCTAAGATCGCCGGTTCGCCACCGACGCTCGATCTGGTCCATCTGGGCCTCGGGCCTGACGGACATACGGCTTCGTTGGTACCTGACGATCCAGTCCTTAGTGTGACCGCAACCGACATCGCTGTGACCGGCAGCTACCAGGGAAGGCGGCGAATGACGCTGGCGTATCCGGCCATCAACCGCGCCCGAAGGATTCTGTGGTTGGTGACAGGCCCTGAAAAGGCCGATGCGCTCTTGCGCTTGCGTCAGGGTGATCTGACCATACCGGCGGGGAGAATCGGTCGGCTGCGGGCCGTGGTTTTCGCGGATAGAGCGGCGGCCGGCGAGCGCGCAGCCTGATTCGTTATAAGAACAGCATGAACGATTCAATCCAAACCCTGCTTGCTGCCGTGGACGATCCGGGGCGCGTGACGCGTTCCGAAGATGCCAACGGGAAGCGCCCGACGTGGGAACAGACCGAAGGCAGTCCGTTGCCGCTGGGCGTTACGTGGATCGAAGGGGAGCAAGCATTCAACTTCGCAGTTCACGCTGAGCATGCGGAAAGCGTCACGCTGATGCTCTACGCTGCCACCGATCTAGTCAACCCGCTCGTGACCTACCGTTTCGATTTTCTGCGCAACAAATCGGGACGGATTTGGCATTGCCGAATACCGGTCACGAAGATTGGGGAAGCGGCTTACTACGGATATTCGGTATCCGGCGAGCCTGTACCTTACATTCATAGCTTCGACCCGCAGAAAGTTTTGCTCGACCCGTATGCGAAGTGTGTCTTTTTTCCCCGCAATTTTGACCGCCAATTGGCGATGAGAGAAGGATCGAATGCAGGGCATGCGCCCCTGGGCGTGTTGAGCGCCGGCCGTTCGAGCTTTGACTGGGGCGACACCGAACTGCCGCATCACGAGTCCGATGCAATCGTCTACGAGTTGCACGTGAAGGGTTTCACCAGGAACCCCAACTCCGGCGTCGATCCACGTCGCGCGGGGACGTATGCCGGTCTGGTGGAAAAGATCCCTTATCTGAAAGATCTCGGAGTCACAGTCGTCGAACTGATGCCGGTTTTTCAGCGTGATCCTCAGGAGGGCGACTACTGGGGATACATGCCTTTGAACTTCTTTGCGCCCCACGCTCAATATGCGAGTACTCGCGATGATGATGGGCAGCACCTTGAATTCAAGAATATGGTGAAGGCGTTTCATCAGGCGGGCATCGGCGTCGTGCTTGACGTGGTTTACAACCATACCTGCGAAGGAGACCACCGAGGCCCCATCTACAGCTATAAGGGCTTCGACGGCGCCAGCTATTACATGCTGACGTCTGACCCGGCGAATCCGTTCGCGAACTACTCGGGTACCGGCAACACCTTGAATTTCAGCAAGGGCCATGTGCGCAAGATGGTGATGGACAGCTTGCGTCACTGGAAAAAAGAGATGCATATCAACGGCTTCCGCTTTGATCTGGCTTCGGTGTTCAGCCGCAATGCGGACGGATCGCTCAACTGGGGTCACGCTCCGATCTTCGCCGAAATTGCCGGTGACCCGGAGTTAGGGCAGTTGCGCTTGATCGCGGAGCCCTGGGACACGGGCGCCTATCAACTAGGCCGCGGATTTCCCGGCATAACCTGGCTGCAATGGAACGGACGATTCCGCGACGATGTCCGCCGCTTTGCTAAAGGTGATCCGGGGATGGTGCCTGACCTGATGCGGCGAATCTACGGCAGTGACGATCTTTTTCCCGACAACCGCGCCGGCGCCTATCATGCTTACCAAAGCGTGAACTACATAACTTCGCACGACGGCTTTACCTTGTACGATCTCGTCGCCTACAACCAGAAGCACAACTGGGCGAATGGCAACAGCAACGAGGACGGGACGAACGACAACTATAGCTGGAACTGCGGGCATGAAGGCGACGAAGGCGCACCCAGTGAAGTACTGGCGCTACGCCGCAAGCAGGTGAAGAATTTCTGCTGCCTGCTCATGTTGTCGAATGGAACTCCAATGTTCCGAGCCGGCGATGAGTTCCTGAACACGCAGTTTGGCAATAACAATCCCTACAACCAGGACAACACCACTGGATGGCTCGACTGGAGCCAACTTCAGACCAATCAGGACATTTTCCGTTTCTTCAAGAGCATGATCGCGTTTCGGAAGAGCCATCCTTCACTGAGCCGCAGCCGCTTCTGGCGCGAAGATATCGACTGGTACGGAACGGGAGAGAAAGCCGACCTGTCTAATGACTCCCGCAGCATCGCTTTCTGTTTGCACGGCGCCTCTCAAAACGATGACGACATTTACGTGATGATCAACGCGTACTGGGAGCCGTTGACGTTCGACGTCCAGGAGGGTACGGCGCGGGAGTGGATGAGAATCGTGGACACAGCTTTAGCCAACCCCGAGGACTTCTCTGATCGAGGTGAGCCCCTGAAGGCAGCAAGTTATTTGGTGGCTCCGAGATCGGTTGTGGTTCTACTTCGACGGAAGAGGTAGCACCAAATAAAGAATTGTCATTCCGAGCGAAGCGAGGAATCTGCTTGTTGGGGCGCTCGGAAGACAAAACGTATGTGAGGAAGGTGCAAAGGCTTATGGGTAGTCGATCGAAGGTCATTATTATAGGGGGCGGTTTTGGCGGCCTGAGCGCAGCACAAGCGCTGAAATCTGCACCCGTCGATGTTACGCTGATTGACCGGCGCAACTATCACCTGTTTCAGCCGCTGTTATATCAGGTTGCCACCGGTTCGCTTTCACCCGGCGAGGTGGCCGCGCCATTGCGTGGCGTCTTGAGCCATCAGAAAAATACTCGCGTGTTGCTGGGCGAGGTTCGAGACATTGACCCAGTGTCAAAACATGTGCTGCTCGCCGACGGAGCAAGTTTCGAATACGACTCTCTCATTGTCGCGGCTGGGTCGCAAACTTCTTATTATGGCCATGACGTCTGGCAACAGTGGGCTCCTGGTCTGAAAAGCATCGAGGAAGCGACTAACATCCGCCACAAGATTCTTTACGCATTCGAAGTTGCAGAACGGCTTTCCGATCCTGCTGAGCGGCGCGCGTGGCTCAATTTCGTGATCGTGGGAGCAGGGCCCACGGGCGTTGAATTGTCCGGGGCGATTGGCGAAATCGCGCGCCAAACCCTCAAGCACGACTTCCGTTCCATCCACCCTGCAGACGCGCAGATCACTCTGCTGGATGCATCCCCGCGTCTGCTCATGACCTTCTCGGAGGTTTTGGCGCAGAAGGCTGAGCGCTCGCTTGCGAAGCTGGGAGTGCAAACCAAGATGGGAGCGAGGGTCACGACCGTTGACCGGGACGGGGTAAGCATCGAAATCAACGGTTCCAGCCAGCGCCTTTCCACAAAAACTGTGATATGGGCAGGCGGTGTCACAGTGTCGCCATTGGCCAGGATGCTGGCAAAAAACACCGGCACTGAAACTGACCACGGCGGAAGAATCAAGGTCGGTCCCGACCTTACGATCGCTAAGTTTCCAGACATCTATGTCGTTGGAGATCTCGCGCTCTCCATAGATTCAAACGGGAAGCCTCTGCCTGGGGTGGCGCAGGTAGCGATGCAGGGAGGATCCTATGCCGCGAAAGCGATCGTGAGAAAGGTAAAGGGACAACCCAACCAGAAGCCTTTCAAGTATTTTGATAAGGGCAGCCTTGCGGTGATCGGACGTGCGGCCGCGGTGGCCGACGTCTTTGGCGTGCATCTTTGGGGTTTGCCGGCATGGCTGGTCTGGGCTTTCATCCACCTCGCGTACATCGTCGAATTCCAGAGCCGGATTCTGGTTTTCATTCAGTGGGCCATTCAGGACATAACTTTCAGCCGCGGAGCGCGACTCATCACTGGCATAGCCCCAACCGATTTCAACTTTAATCACACCGTTGCTGCGGAGGAGCGTGCGGTCAAGCCCGCGAGTGAGAAGAAGAACGAACCAGCAGTGGCTTAAGGGCGCTCCCCGGTCAGCAGCGAGTCTCCGCATTGCCGACAATCCGCTTTGGAACCCGTGTGCTAAGGGAGATAACCACTCTGGTGTTGCGCTAGGAGATCACGAACTTATCTCTTTTGAATGCCATCTCGACACTCTTCGTTATGTGGAAGATCCAGTCTTTCGATTCTGCCGGATCTCCCGATAACGGAAACAATCGACGAGGTGATCGTTTACCATTCCCACGGCCTGCATGTGGGCATACACAACCGTCGAACCAACGAAACTGAATCCGCGACGCTTAAGGTCCTTGCTGAACGCATCGGACTCGACAGAAGTCGCGGGAATCTGTCGCATGATCTTCCACCGGTTCAGTTTTGGCTGTCCGTCAACGAAACGCCAGCCATAGGAGTCGAAGCTTCCAAACTCTTCCTGGATTTTGAGAAACGCGCGTGCGTTGCGCACGGCGGCCTCGATCTTCATACGGTTGCGAATGATCTCAGAAGTTAATACGAGCTTCTCGATTCGTCGAACCGAATAACGCGCGACTTTCTCGGGATCAAACCCATCGAAAGCGCGCCGATAGCCTTCCCGCTTCTTCAGTACAATCGTCCAGCTCAACCCGGCCTGCGCAGCTTCAAGCACGAGAAATTCAAAGTGCTTGCGGTCGTCGTGGACGGGGACACCCCACTCGCGATCATGATATTGGAGCATAAGCGGATCATCTCCGACCCAGGAGCATCGTTTTTTTGTCACATCGTCGTGCATAGAAGCTTCCTTTTAAACTTTGGCCGCAGTTGGCTTGTATGGATGCAATCTTAAGGCAAACCTGTCATCCTATACACGACCGTTTGTTCTGCAACGGAGGTCGCGATGGGCAAGAACGCATCGCCGAAGCCAGATAATACTACGCGGACTTCATCCGAAGCTCCCTTCACAACATTCATTCAATTGGACGGGAAGTCCCCCGTTCCCTCGCAGTTTCGTACTCCGGGGACCTTTACGATCACCCGGCTCCAGTCGCCGGCAGGGCTTCCTGACCGAATCACAAAGTTATCGCCCGTCCCCGCTCTGCTGGTGTCGATCTCCCTTAAGTCTCTGCCATCATCGAGCTATCAGGTGTGGACAGCAGACAAGCTCATTTCCACATCCATCGTTCATCCGTTTCGCTCCAATGTCATCGATTTCGATTCACAGCCAAGGTGCTGGGCAGGAAGTGCCTTCGATTACGTTCACTATTCTGTCCCTCGCAAGGGACTCGATGATATTGCCGAGGATCTCGGTTTTGGCCGGGTAAATGACTATCGCCTCGCAGTGCTCGAAGACGATCTAGTTGTGGCCCAGATCACGAAAAGCATTCTTCCGTTCCTTGGGCGGAGCGACCATCTCTCTGTGCTGGCTCTCGATCAATTCAGCCTCATCCTCGGAGCACATCTTCTCCAGCAGTACGGTGTACTCCAGAACACAGCACGGCGTTCAAAGGGAGGTCTGGCGCCATGGCAGAAGCGGCGAGCGTCGGAACTTCTTCATGAGAACATGCATGGACGGATCCGGCTTTCTGAGATTGCTCGCGAATGCGGGCTTTCCGTCAGCCACTTTGCCCGCTCATTCAAAACCTCCTTCGGCGCCTCCACTCACCAGTGGCTGATTCAGCATCGCATTGACCACGCCAAACAACTGATGAGCCAGACCAGCATGTCGCTGATCGACATCGCGATTCAGTCGGGATTTAATGACCAGGCAGCGTTCACGCGCACTTTCCATCAACTCGTCGGGGTCAGCCCCGGAAGATGGCGACGGCATTACATGACAAGACATTTCCGAACGTAAGCCCCCATTTCCTAATGTTTTGAGACAGTCGCTCTCGTGATCGGTAAGTGCGATTCATTTGTGGGCAATAAACAACAAAACCAGCAAAATTCTGCAAGAGATCAGGCATGTTCTGCTGCCAAGGTAGAAGCGGGTTGGTGCGCAGGTGAGCGACATCGAACTCAATGGTCCGAGTGGACCTTTACTGCAAAAGGAGAATCGTCATGACGCAGAATGTCAAAAACGTGGTTCTGGTGCATGGAGCTTTCGCCGACGGCTCCGGCTGGGAAGCCGTCGCTAACATCCTCAAGAATGATGGGTACAAGGTGTCGGTGGCGCAGCCCCCCGAGACCTCGTACGCCGACGACCAAAAGTACACGAAGGCCGCCATCGACGCCGTGGGCGGACCGGTCGTCCTGGTCGGCCATAGCTACGGCGGGTCCATCATCACCGAAGCCGGCAATCATCCAAAGGTTACGGCGCTTGTCTATATTGCCGCATTTGCGCTCGATGAAGGTGAGAGCTGTGCGTCGATCGAACAGGCCTTGCCGCAAGCGTCCAAGGCGTTCAAGCCGGACAGCAACAGCAACTGGTGGATAGACCAGGAGCATTTCGCGGCCGACTTCGCAGCGGACATTCCACCGGAGAAGGCGGCGTTCATGGCAATATCGCAGGTGCCGATCTCCACCGACTCGTTCACCCATAAGGTTACGAATCCCGCGTGGAAGAACAAGCCCACTTGGTACATGGTGGCCACCGAAGACCGATCGATCAATCCGGACCAGGAGCGCATGATGGCGAAGCGCGCCAAGGCCAAGACGGTCGAAGTGAAAGCGAGCCATGTGGCCTACATGTCCCATCCAAAGGAAACAGCCAAGCTCATCGAAGAGGCTGCCACCTCCGCACGGATCAACGTAGCCGCCTGAGGAGAACAGCCAGCAACGCGTTTTCGCCAACTGAAGAGCGCAGTCAGAAGTCGAAGCCCGGAGCGCGAATCATGACTGAATCAGCGGTGCACGTGCGGGTGATCGAGGAAACGCCTGCGTACTGGAGGGTTGTGTTCGATTACCCTCCTTTCAACGTCGTAGACGCCAGCATATTCGAAGCCCTACAGGATCTGCTCACGCGGATGGACGCCAGCCCGAGCCTGCGGGTCATCGTATTCGAAAGCGCAAACCCCGAGTTTTACCTTGCCCATTTTGATTTGACCGGCAAGATAGGGAACATCATGACTGCTGTCGGGGCTTCGGGCCTCCCGATCCTGATGGATACGTTCGTGCGTCTCACCAAGTCCCCGGTGGCCAGCATCGCGAAGATCCGAGGCTGTGTCCGGGGCGTGAGCAGCGAGTTCGTCCTCGCCTGCGACATGCGCTTCGCGTCTCGGGAGAAGACGCGACTCGGCCAGCCCGAAGTCGGAGTGGGACTGCATCCCGGAGGCGGCGGTGCGGAACGTCTTCCACCTCTGGTCGGTCGGGGTCGGGCACTCGAAATCGTTCTCGGCGCGAACGATTTCGACGGCGACACTGCGGAACGGTACGGATACGTCAACCGGGCACTTCCAGACGCCGAGCTGGACTGCTTCGTCGACGCTCTCGCGCGCCGGATCGCCTCCTTCGACCGGCGTGCCATCGCCGCCGCGAAGAATCTCGTCAACCAGGTCTCGTTGCCGTCCGCCGACCGGCTCCTCGACGCCATCACTTCTTTTGAGACCGCGCTGACGTGGCCTGAAGCGCAGCAGCGAATCAAAGCTCTGTTGGAGCGCGGACTCCAACGGGAAGTCGACTTTGAGAATCGGTGGCCCGAGGTACTCGGCACGCTCGTCGAGACCTAGTCACCGTGTGGCAGACGATGCGGTGCGGCTCGACCTAGGCGAGCCGCACGCTTCGTTGGGGGACCTTACGCAACCGCCTTTTTACGCAACCGCCTTCTTCGCAACCTGGGAGAGCGCGTACTCTTCCAGATGCTGCGCATCGCTGTTAAATTTGCGGATGCCTTCGGCGAGCTTCTCGGTCGCCATGGCGTCTTCGTTGTGCATCCAGCGGAAAGTTTTCTCGGTGAGATGCAGTTGTACATCTTTGCTTGCTTTAGCGGTTGATGGATCGAGTTTGCGTTCGACAGCACCTTCGGTCTGTTCCAGTTGTTCAAGCAACTCGGGGCTGATGGTCAGCAGATCCGATCCGGCGAGCCGGAGGACTTGATTCAGGTTGCGGAAACTCGCTCCCATCACCTGCGTCTTGTAACCATATTTCTTGTAGTAGTTGTAGATGCGGGTGACGGATGCGACTCCAGGGTCTTGATCGTCGGGAATTGCCTTGCCGCCTCCCTCTTTCTTATACCAGTCGTAGATGCGGCCGACGAAAGGCGAGATCAAAGTCACGCCAGCTTCGGCGCATGCGACCGCTTGGGCAAAGCTGAAAAGAAGCGTCAGATTGCAATGGATGCCCTCCTGTTCCAGTTCGTCAGCTGCCTGAATTCCCTCCCAGGTGCTGGCGATCTTGATCAGGACGCGCTGGCGCGACACGCCTCTTTTCTCGTAGAGCGAAATCAGCTTACGCGCCTTGGCAAGCGTACCCGGAGTGTCGAAACTCAAGCTGGCTGCGACTTCTGTAGATACGCGCCCGGGAACCACCTTGAGAATCTCGGATCCGAATAGGACGAACATATGGTCGATGAACTCTGCTGCCATTTCTTCGTGGCTGCCACCCAGGCTCGAAGCCTCTTCAACCGCCTCTTTCACCAGATGCTGGTAAGCCGGCATTTGGGCGGCGTGATAAAGAAGGGAAGGATTGGTGGTCGCGTCCTGGGGTCGGTGCCGGTGGATGGCCTCGATATCGCCAGTATCCGCTACCACGGTCGTATATTTTTTCAAAGATTCCAGCAACGTCATTGTTTTCTCCTGTAATTCAATCTTAGTAAACTAGCCAGCCTGCATCGCCGGCTGCCGTGCTTCGAGTTGAGTCACCTTGGCCAGCCTGCGGCGATGCCGTTCGGCTCCGCTGAACTGGGCGCCAAGGAAATTCTTGGTGCAATCCCATGCGATAGCAATGCCCATCGTCCGGCCTCCAAAGCAGATGATGTTCATGTTGTCGTCTTCTACGCCCTGGCGCGCGGAAAAGTCATCGTGGCAAAGCGCGGCCCGAACACCAACAATTTTGTTGGCGGCTACGGAAGCTCCAACACCGCTGCCACACACCAGGACGCCACGCTCTACTGCTCCGTCGGCCACGGCACGGGCAAGCGGGATGGCAAAATCCGGATAGTCATCATTGTTGTTCTGGACTTTGTTGCCGAAGTCAACGACCTCATGACCTTCTGCTGCCAGCAACTTCACGAGTTGCTGTTTCATTTCGAATCCTCCGTGGTCTGCTCCAACGCCTACTCTCATTTCGTGCTCCGGTGCCGCGCGATCTGGCTCTTTGCTGCGGCTACAACGTGTTCCACGTTGAAACCAAACTTCTTCAGAAGTTGCTTGAGAGGCGCCGAGGCTCCAAAGCTCTCCATACCAACGTGCGCCCCATCGGATCCAGTGTACTTGGACCATCCAAAATCGGATGCCTGTTCCACCGAGACACGAGCCTTCACAGCTGGCGGCAGAACCGATTCCCGGTAAGTCTGATCCTCGTCGTCAAACAACTCCCACGATGGCATACTGACGACCCGCGTTGGCACGCCTTCCTTATTAAGCTGTTGATACGCTTCGATACACAGCGACACCTCACTGCCCGTGCCGATGAGGATCACTTCGGGCTTGCCGTTCGGGGCGTCCGCCAGAATGTAGGCGCCGCGGGCCAGACCCGAAGCGGGAGCGTATTTCGTCCTGTCAAGGGTGGGCAGGGCTTGACGACTGAGCGCCAGCACTGCGGGCGCGTGATGCAGTTGCAGGCCTCGGTCACTTCATTCGCGTCCCCAGGCCGGATTAGAATCAAGCCCGGCATGGAGCGCATGTGAGCCAGTTGCTCAATCGGTTGGTGTGTCGGGCCATCCTCGCCGACTCCAATCGAGTCGTGAGTGAAGACATAAATCACGGGAAGCTCCATCAAGGCGCTTAAGCGAAGGGATCCCCGCATGTAGTCAACGAAGATGAAGAATCCCGAGCCGAAGGGACGAACTTTCACCAGGCTCATTCCGTTGAGTATGGCGCCCATGGCGTGTTCGCGAATTCCGAAGTGGAAATTGCGTCCCGCGTAATTGTCAGCCTCGAAATCTCCGGCTCCGTCGAATGTGAGCCGAGTCTTGGTGGAGGGAGCGAGGTCAGCGGCTCCTCCGATGAGCCACGGAATGTTCTTGGCCACTGCATTCAAGACCTTGGCATTGGATTCGCGGGTCGCGAGGCCTTTTGGGTCTGCGGGGAATGTAGGCAGATCGCGGTCCCAGCCTTCTGGGAGCTCGCGGTGCTGCATTCTGTATAGTTCATCGCCGAGCTCCGGGTATTGCTTGCGGTAATCTTCGATTCGTGTAAACCAAGCATCCCTCAGCTCTTTGCCACGCTTACCGATGCCTTGACGAAAGTGATCGTAGACTCCGTCCGGCACGTAAAATTTTGCGTCTTCCGGCCAGCCATAATTGCGCTTGGCTAGACGGATCTCCTCCGCACGCTTGCCATGGACGGAGTGCAGGCCGCGGATTCTGGGCACCCTGGAACTCCGATGGCAATGGCACCGGTGGCTTATACCCTGTGGCAGCAGTTCCTGCGATTTGATCCGCAGGATCCCGTGTGGCCGAATCGCGACAGATTCGTGCTATCCATTGGGCACGCCTCCATGCTGCTGTACTCCCTGCTTCATTTGACCGAAGTGCGGGCCGTCAGCAAGGACTACGAAACCCTTGGCGACGTCTCGGTCCCGCTGGACTCGCTGAAGACGTTTCGTCAAATAAATAGCCGCTGTCCCGGGCATCCCGAGTACCGCTGGACATCCGGTGTAGAGACAACCACGGGGCCACTCGGCCAAGGTGTTGCCACTAGCGTCGGTATGGCTATCGCCCGGCAGTGGCTCGCAGCGCGTTACAACCGGCCGGGATTTGAGGACCTTTTTAATTTCAATGTCTACGCGCTTTGCGGCGATGGATGCATGATGGAAGGCATCTCTCACGAGGCGGCCTCTCTCGCCGGCCACCTGCGACTCTCCAATCTTTGCTGGATTTACGACAACAACCACATCACCATCGAA
>Ga0207012_1126_pt1 | contig 13845 bp, 11 predicted proteins | sample Alteio_BWMinCont_80_FD_153471 | JGI IMG/M metagenome (GOLD analysis project Ga0207012, IMG submission 153471) | Enriched cells from forest soil in Barre Woods Harvard Forest LTER site, Petersham, Massachusetts, United States -... | ecosystem: Environmental > Terrestrial > Soil > Temperate forest >...
GGCTTGGGCAGCTGATCGAGTTGGTAACGGACATAGTCGAGCAGGGTCGATTGATCGATCTTGGCTAGCCGGTGACGCTTGAGGTGTAGCCAGCGGGCCAGGTGCAGCAGGTCATAGCCATAAGCGCGCAAGGAGCGGAGAGAAAGTTGGCGCAGTCTCTGGGCATCGAGAAAGGCATTGGCCCAGGCGAGTTCACGGCCTTGCCCGTCGAGCAACCGATAGGGAGAGGCGCTCGGCGGAGAAGAGTTCCGCAGAATGAGTTGAAAAGTCATGGGGACTCAGCCTCCTCCAGGCAACGGATAAAATCGTCGCAGCTCGCTCCTGCCAGGAAGAAACTGTTGGGATCCTGACCGGCGGGCAGGCGAACGATCCGCGCGGTGAGACCGGCGAGGTGCAAACGATGGGCGAGCGCCAGAGCGGCTTGTTGACCAGCCTGGTTGTCGTCCTGATCGAAGACGATGTCGACTCTGCGATTCTGGGAATCGCGAAGTTGATCCCACTGCAGGGGCGTCAGATGAGTGCCGATCGCGCAGGTGGTGTTGCGAAAGCCTTCCTGCCAGAGAACCGCAAGATCAAACAGGCCTTCGACGAGAATCACGTGGGAGCAATGGCGGACCGATTCCCAGGCGAACAATCCGCCTTTTGAGCGCGGCAGGAGCCTGTGAGGAAAAGCAGTCCCAATGCTGCGGCCATAGAGATTGAAGATGCGATGGTGTTGACGACAGGGGAAGATCACACGACGGCAGAAGGCATCCGTGCCTTGCGGGCCGATCAAGCCGGTTTGCAACAACAGCTCCAGGGAATAGCCGAGGTCGCTGAGATGGGAGCGCAGTGTTCCGCCAGGGGCATAGCCGATGCCCAATTCTTCGATCACGGCGGGCTCGCGGAGTCCGCGCTGTAGCAAGTAGTGCACGGCTTCGGGATGGCGGGAGAGTTGGAGTTGATAGAAGGACGCGGTGTGCTCGAGGAGTTGAGCGGAGGGCGCGAGCTGCTCGCGCAGGTAGGCGATGCTGCTGCGGAAGGAGAGATGCCGACTCAACTCGAGGAAACGAATCAAGTCACCGCCGCGCCCACAGCCATGACAGTAGAACAGGTTCTTATGGGGGTTGACGTAGAAGGAGGGATGGGTTTCCTCATGCAACGGACAGAGACCGACGAACTCGGAACCAGTTCCAACGGGACGACCGGTCCAGTCGTGCTGTTGCAGGTACTCCAGCAGCGGAAGGCGCTGTTTGAGCCGTTCCAGATCCTCGCCCATGGTGCGCACGTTCCTCCTAGGCACAGAGTACGAAGTGCTGGTAGCCAATCCCAGGCAAGGATGGTGGGCGGGAGAAAAAATATTTCGTCTCAGAGACGGAGGGGCCAAAAGATCTGGAGAACAGGAAACAGGGTTGGCCAGGATAAGGACAAGGGAGCGTACGGGAGATGCTCTCCGCATGCCAACCAGTCGGCGATGGTCCGCAAAGCGGATCGCAGGAAGAAAAAGGCGGGCGAGGAGTCCAGACTACGGAACCAACGGCGGAGGGTGGAAGGGTCGGTGACGCGATCTGGATTTTTGAGGGGCGGTGCTGCGCTCTCCAGGGACCTGTGCTCCAGGAAATACCGTCGCAGGGCATGGCTACGGGCGACCAGGCTGTAATGGGTATAAGGCAGGGAGAAAACGGGAAGGCAGGTGAAGGTCAGATGGCAGGACTTACACACGCCTCGGCGAATTTCGATCCAATCGTGAGTCTCGTCATGAGCCTGCTTGCTCCGCCAGCCGTGCGCAGTGATCGAATCGCACAAACATCTCGGACAACGGCGCGGGATCGGTTCCTTGCCGGTGGCAGCCCAGTCCAAATTTGGGTTGCAAGAATCACCGCGAAGTGGGATAAAAATAATCGTACTGCATGGGAAGCTCTCTCCCTGAACAGACTCTTGTCAGGATCTGTGTTCAGAAGAGGGCTTCCACTTCCCCACAAAATTAGAATGAAAGCAATAATACCCTCCAGCTCTCGTTTTTGTGGCGGATCAAGATAGGCCGGTTAACCATGAGAAGGCCGGTTGATGTCAAGGCAGACTTTCTCTTTTTTCCTTTCTTTCCATGAGTCTGTTCCCATTTAGCCAAGCCGCCCCTGTCGTCACCTGAGCGGGAGGGAAAAGGGGCTTCACGTCTCGCCTTTCTCCGCGAGGGCGGACTGGAAGTGATTGGCACCAACGCCCGCTTTGGCTTGCTTCGTCCAAGCCATCGTGGTCCCTTCGGTCCGTAAACTTTCACGAACTGAATTTGATGGGGTGTCCGGCAAGGGCGAAGAGTCGCGTACTCTCGGAAATGTCCGCACGAGCGGCTTCCGATCCGCCGGCAGACGTCTACGAAATGTAGTAGCCTATAAAGTGCGCACGCGAATTTTGTAGTAGTTCCCCCATTGATCCTACGGAGCCGGAGTAGTGAAAATGGTAATGACGACTCCAAGAACAAGCAGTTTCTGGAGGAACGTTCGCGAGTTGACGGGAATTCTAGCCATCAGCGCCGCCAGCTGGTTCTTAGCTGAGCACTTGAGCGTTTTCGAGCGCCTGTCCGAAGAGGCACGGAAATTCAGGTGGCTTGGCGAAGCGATGGTTGTCGGGGTCGTCCTCACAGTCTGTCTCGTCATTCTCTCGGTGAGTAGATGGCGTGGACTGAGCATAGAAATCTCTAACGGTTTGAAACTTCAAGATCGACTTATCCAGACTGCTTATCACGACTCCCTCACGCAACTGCCAAATCGCATTTTCTTTATGAGTCAGTTGACGCAATGCGTGAAAAGGGCGAAGCAGCGTCAGGATTATGAATTTGCGGTTGTGTTCATGGAGGTCGACCACCTAAAGATAGTGAGCGATAACCTCGGTCAGTTACTAGGTGATCAAATAATTATGCAGATTTCAGAGAGATTGATCGGATCAATTCGGCGAGATGCTCCCACTCTGCACCTGACTGACGTTTCCGGACCTGTCCGAAAGGCTGGCAACGATGTCCTTGCACGTTACAGCGGCGACGAATTTGCCATATTGCTCGATGACATCCGAGACCCCAGCGACGGCATCCGTGTAGCCGAACGAATCCAGCGAAACTTGCTGCCTTTATTTTTAGTTGATGAACGAGAGATGCAAATTACAGTCAGCATTGGAATTGCGGTAAGCGCTTCGGGCTATAGTGCGGCAGAGGACGTTTTGCGGGATGCTTCCGCGGCCATGCGTCGAGCCAGAACCCGAGACGAGTCACGATACCAAATGTTTGACCCAACGATGCATGCTGCCGCGGTAAACCGACTGAAATTGGAATATGATTTGCGACAGGCCGAAGACCGTGGCGAATTGCTGGTCTACTATCAACCAATTGTGTCTTTGCATGACGGTCTCCTTAGCGGGTTCGAGGCTTTAATCCGATGGCAGCGGCCCGGTTTTGGTTTGGTTGCACCAGGGCAATTCATCCCACTGGCCGAAGAAACTGGTTTGATTGTGCCGATCGGATCCTGGATGCTCCGAGAGGCCTGCAACCAAATGCATGTTTGGCACCTGCGGTTTCCATCGAAACCAGAACTCACAATAGCTGTAAACTTCTCGGCGAAGCAATTTATGCAACCGAATTTAGTCAACCAAGTAGACCAAATCCTGCGCGAAACCCACATGGATCCGGGGAGCTTGAATGTTGAATTTACAGAAAGTGTGGCAATGCAAGATGCTGAGCAAACGGCCCTAAGACTTAACGAACTCAAGGCGCTCGGCGTTCATTCCAGTATCGATGACTTTGGCACCGGATATTCGTCCTTGAGCTATTTGAGCCGTTTGTCACTAGATATCTTGAAACTTGATCGCTACTTCGTGTCAGCGATGGAGAGCAGCAATGAAACCCGTAAAATTGCTCGGGCGATCATCAGTCTCGCACATAACCTGGGCATGGACGTCGTGGCAGAAGGTATAGAAACAGTTGAGCAAGCGAATGAGGTCAGATCGCTTGGCTGTAAATATGCGCAGGGATATTTCTTCTCAAAGCCGATGAGCCAAGCTCGCGTCGAAGCCCTCTTAGGGTCGGGCGTTCGAGGAGCAGACTTCAAATCCCATATGAAAGCCAAATTTATGCAGGATTCCTAAAGGACGAAGGTTAAGAGCTCAAACATTATCAGCGATGTGAGTTGTTCCTTAAGAACATGTTCACAATGGCACAGTTACGCCTCTCCTCTACTTATAACATCTTGCAAGGAAAATCGATAATTCGGCCTACGGTTCTGCATTAGTCGGCCTCGCCATCGGAAAGAGGTCGATGTGGGTAAAGTGTGACGCTTGCGTTGAGACATCATCGCAGACTTTCATCCACCTGCCATCGCGAATGCAAGACCTTTTAAATGTCCTTGATTTGCGGAGGAATGTGGATGAGTAATCGAACCGGGCTCGTTGGAGGTCTCTCTCACGGCTTATTCATTTCTGCCGATCGGAAAGCCCCCTGGATACCAAGGCATTCCTATTTAAGCCTGCTACTAGCGATGTTTTTGACGGTCCCCGCCTGGCCTCAACAAAAAACCACAGATCTCACAGGGCGCAGCATCGAAGATCTGATGAACATTGAGGTGACGTCAGTTTCGAAAAAGGAAGAGAAACTTTCGCGCACGGCTGCAGCAATCTTCGTCATCACCGCTGAAGACATCCGCCGCTCCGGCGCCACAAATATCCCTGACCTCTTGCGAATGGCCCCTGGTCTTGATGTGGCGCAGATTAATGGAAGCTCGTGGGCAGTCAGTTCTCGCGGTTTCAATAATCAAGTAGCGAACAAGCTGCTGGTACTCATTGATGGTCGCACGGTGTACTCCCCCCTTTTCAACGGCGTGTTTTGGGATGTGCAGGAAGTCCCGCTGGAAAATATAGAGCGCATCGAAGTCATCCGAGGTCCGGGAGCCGCGATTTGGGGAGCCAATGCGGTCAATGGAGTCATCAATATTATCAGCAAGAAATCTGCTGACACGCAAGGATTCCTGGTTACTGGAGGTGGTGGTACTCATGACGGAGAATTTGGCACGGCGCAATACGGCGGAAAATTGGGACTAAACACAACCTTTCGCGCCGATAGCACCAACGCTAACAACAATCATCTTGCTAATTTAGTTGGCCAAAACGGCGACGACGGATGGGATGTTTATCGTGTCGGTTTTCGCGCAGATAGCAAGTTTGGCACGAAAGATTCGCTGACGGTTCAGGGAGATGGGTATAACGGCAGTGAAGGCGAAGTCGTGTCCACCGTTACTTCAGTCGTCCTCCCGCAGCCACAGGTATTGAACTTACGTCAGAACATTGGGGGATGGGATATCTTGTCGCGGTGGGACAGAGCTATTTCACCGAGTTCACAAACGACGCTCCAAGTCTACTTCGACCGCACCAACCGAGGTGATGCGAACTACGGAGAAGGCCGCAACACATTTGATATCGATTTTCAACACCACATTGCTTGGGGATCACGTCAGGACCTCGTATGGGGCCTCGGGTTCCGCGACACTTCCGATAACATTCGCGGGTCTTTCCGGGTTATGTTCACGCCTCCGGCAGAAACTGATCTGCTTTTTAGCTCGTTCGCGCAGGACGAAATTGCGATCGTTCCAAGCAGGTTGTACCTGACGCTGGGGGCCAGGCTGGAACACAACCATTTTACGGGCTTCGGAATTCAACCGGACGCCACCATTACCTGGCTGGCGAATGACAAGAATACATTTTGGACGTCGATCTCGAGTGCCCTCGGAACGCCTTCACGAGAGGTTGAGGTCCGGGCCAATCAACAAGTACTCCCCGGGCCCGGTGGCATGCCGATTCTAGTGAGCTTTTTTGGCGTGCCTGAAAGAAATGAAAACGTTCTCGCGACGGAGATTGGCTATCGCACTCAGATTTCGCAAGATCTCTCATTGGACCTGACTGGCTTCTACGATTCTTACTCAAACATTATATCCAGCGAGCAGGGGCCTCCTTTTGTGGAATTCACCCCCCCTCTACATTTGGTTCTTCCAATCACTCCCGGCAATCTGCTCCACGGTGAAGGTCACGGAGCTGAAATGTTTCTGAATTGGAAGGTGATTAGCCGATGGACTCTCAGTCCTGGTTTCTCGTTCCTACGGCTTCATCTCCATGTCGCTCCCACGAGCAACGACACCACCACCGTCCCTTCAGTGGAAGGCAGCAGCCCACGCGAACAAGCGCAGTTGCGTTCGCACATAGAATTGTCAAAACGCTGGGCGTGGGACGCCTCGGCCTATTTTGTCGGGCGTCTGCCCGCAGAGCGGATACCGTCCTATACACGTCTGGATACCAGTTTGACGTGGAGGGCCTCCGATGGTCTGTCGTTTAGGTTGGTCGGACAAAACCTGCTTCTAGACCATCACCTAGAATTTGACGATCCCAGCCAAATTGTTGTATCGAGCTTAATTAAGCGCAGTGCTTACGCAGAATTTACTTGGCATTACTAGACGTGGAGCGATCTGATTGAGAGCACTTTGCAAAACGAAGACGCGCCATTTGCCTGGTCGCCAACGAGTAAGTCCTTTCTGGTGCAGGAGTCGGCTGATTCTGTTGCTCGTCGTGCTCGTCACCGGCTTTGCGTCCGTTCATTCGCCGGCTTGGGGCCAGTCGGGCGGAGCCACAGGATATGAAGTGAAGACAGCTTTCCTGTTTAACTTCGCGAAGTTCATCGATTGGCCCGCGAGTAGTTTTAGCGGCCCTCAGTCTCCTTTCACAATTTGCGTGCTGGGGCAGGACCCGTTTGGAAATATCCTGGATGATACCTTGCTGGGGAAAATCGTAGGGATTCGGCCTCTTGTAATTCGGCGACTAAAAGAAAAAAACGAGGCCCGGTCCTGCCAGATGGTTTTCGTCAGCCCTTCAGAAAGCGCACACCTCTCTGAAATCTTTGCAAGCCTGCAACGGGCGAATGTGTTGCTCGTAGGCGAGACGACAGGTTTTGCTGCGTCGGGCGGAACGATTGAATTCACCCTTGACGACAACCATGTGCGATTTACGATCAATACAGATTCTGTGGATCGATCCGGCCTAAAGTTCAGTTCGAAGTTGCTCGCGCTGGCGAAGCTTGTGCATGACGAAGGGCATTCGAAAGGGGGCTGAAATGCGTACGTACCTGGATTTATCGATCCGACAGAAGCTTCAAATGATTGTCATGGTCACATCTGCAGTGGCCCTGCTTGTAGCATCTGTAGTGTTCACACTCTACGATCGGTCTACATTCCTGCGCGCTAAAACGCAGGACCTTAGCGCTGTGGCAACAATGATTGGATCGAACAGCACGGCGGCGTTGAGCTTTGGGGATGCAAAATCAGCAAGGGAGATTCTAGCCGCACTCCGGGCCAAACAGAACGTGATTAATGCCTGCATTTACGACAAGGATGGCGGAGTTTTCGCTACTTATAGTCGAGATGTTGCGGACACCGTCTTTTCTCCTCCCTCTGTGCAAACCCAGGCAACCAAGATCAGTAGATATAATATATTGCTATTTCAACCCGTCACCATGAATGGTGAATTCGTTGGGACGATTTTGATCGAGGCCGACCTAAGGGACCTCGATGAGCGGCTGACGCGGTTTCTAGAGATTGATTTCCTTGTGCTGCTGGCTTCCCTAACCGTCGCTTTCCTGTTGTCAAGTCGGCTTCAGCGCGTGATCTCTGGCCCAATCCAGGAACTGGCAGATACAGCTTCGTCGGTCTCCACCCAAGAAAACTATTCCATACGTGCAACGAAGAAGGGAAATGACGAGATCGGACTCCTCTTTGACCAATTCAACGGCATGCTTGACAGGCTCCAACTTCGGGACGTCGCACTGCAGAAAGCGCACGACGATCTTGAAAAGAGGGTCGCAGAGAGGACCTCTTATCTCAACGCTCTGATTCAGAACAGCCCACTCGGTATTTTGGTTTTGGATTCCGAACAGAAAGTACAGCTGTGTAACCCCGCATTTGAGAAATTGTTTGAATATACGCGGGAAGAAGTCGTCGGGAAATCAATCAACGGACTGTTTGCCGGTGTAGAACCCTTGTTAGAGGGTCACCGCTTGGCTCTTGATGAAAACCCCATCAACTTATTGGCTCGCGTTCAACGGAAAGATCAGAGTGTTCTTGATGTTGAAGTTCATACCGTGGGGTTAATGGCGAACTGCTCGGCTCCTTGGGTATTTATCAGGACATCTCCACTCGAAAACGCGCTGAAGAAGAAATGCTACGGGCCAAACAGGCCGCCGAAGAAGCCAGTCGGGCCAAGAGCGAATTCCTCGCTAACATGAGCCACGAGATTCGCACTCCCCTTAACGGCGTCATGGGTATGGCCGACTTGGCGCTCGACACCGAGCTAACGCCCGAACAAAGGGAATATCTGGATACTGTCAAGACGTCGGCAGACTCTTTGCTCATCGTGATCAACGATATCCTTGACTTCTCTAAGATCGAAGCTGGTAAGGTCGATTTAGATATGGCCAATTTCGATCTGCGCGATAACCTTGAACGAATACTGAAGACACTTGCATTAAGAGCCGACGAAAAGGGCTTAGAGTTGCTATGCGAGATTGCCCCCGATGTACCGGGCGTTGTACACGGCGATTCCAGCCGACTCGATCAGGTCATCATCAACCTTGTAAGCAACGCCATAAAATTCACACATGAAGGTGAAGTGGCGCTCAGGGTTCAATTGGAGACAAGAGAGGGTGATGACTGCACCCTGCATTTCACTGTCGCGGATACGGGAATCGGAGTGCCTTTGGAAAAGCAGAAGATCATCTTTGACCCGTTCACTCAAGCGGACTCCTCGACCACTCGCAAATACGGCGGCACTGGCTTGGGATTGACCATTTCTGCCCGCTTAGTAGGAATGATGGGCGGAAAGATTTGGATAGAGAGCGAGGTAGGAAAAGGGACGCAGTTCCACTTCACGACGCGGACGAGGAGCCACGGAGATGTAGTGGCTATAGGAGCCATTGCTCCACCGGAGATCTTGCGGAGTGTGAAGGTTTTGGTGGTCGACGACAACCGCACCAATCGGAGGATACTTGAAGGAATGTTACAGAGGTGGGAGATGAATTCGACATCAGTGGAAGGAGGAGATGAAGCGTTGGCAGAAGTGTCGAAAGCCCGGAGTGCCGGTAAGCCATACGAATTGATCTTGACGGATATGCACATGCCAAAGATGGATGGCTTCGAACTGGTGGAGCGAATTAGGCAGCGACCGGAATTGCATGCGCCCACGATCATGATGCTTACTTCGGCTGGCCACCGAGGCGACGCAGAGCGGTGCCGGGAATTGGGGATTACGGCGTACTTGTTGAAACCAATTAGACAATCCGAATTGCGAGAGGCTATTGCCCGAGTGCTTGGGGCGCGAGAAAAGACGGGCGCGATTCCCTTGGTCACCAGGTACTCCTTGCAAGACGCTCGCGATCCGGATGCCGTCTTGCGCGTACTGGTCGCCGAAGACAACGCGGTGAATCAGCGCTTGGCGGTCCGCATGCTCGAAAAGAGAGGGCACCGCGTGACCGTGGCTGGCAATGGGCGCGAGGCGCTCGACGCGCTGGCAAAAAACACGTTCGACTTAGTTTTCATGGACATTCAAATGCCTGAGATGGACGGATTTGAGACCACCTCTGCGATTCGGGAAAGAGAGAAAAGTACTGGATGTCATCAGATCGTGATAGCGGTAACGGCCCATGCCATGAAAGGTGACCGTGAGAAGTGCTTGGCGAGTGGCATGGACGACTATCTCAGCAAGCCAATCCGGCCACAGGAACTTGACGAAGCGTTGGAGAAGTACATTGCACTCCGGACAAAATCCGGGAATGCAATTGAAGCACTTGAGCACAGCCATTGAATGAGTACAAATTCGTCAGAAGGCTACTTCGTGCTATGACGCACACATGTCCCAATTGCGCGACAAGACGCATCCCGGCAGGAGACGTAGAGGTGCGCCGATGACACAACAAGGCGATCGTTCCTCGCAAGTGAAAGTGAATCTGGATGAGCTGCTTGCACGGGTGGAGAACGACCACGAGTTGCTGTGCGAATTGATCGATATATTCAAAGAAGATTTCCCGCGCCTCATGCAGTTATTGCAACAGTCCGTGAGTCGCAAAGACATGAGGAGTGTCGAAGCTGCCAGCCACGCCTTGAAAGGCATGCTTTCAGGGCTTTCTGTGACGCAAGCGGCTGCGACGGCTTCGCGGCTCGAGGAGATGGCGCGCGAGGGTAAAACGTCCGGGCTGATCGATGTCCTAAGGCTCCTCGAAAACGAAGTGGCGGGCTTGTTGCCGGAGTTGGATGGGTACGCTGAAAAGGCGAAACCGTGAAGATTCTCATAGCAGACGATGACGGGATGTCCCGCCGGTTGCTCGCGAAAACACTCGAACGCGAAGGATACGAGGTGATCTCGGTCGGTAATGGCAGGTTGGCATTGCAGCAATTGTCTTTGCCAGATGGACCGCGACTGGCACTAATCGATTGGATGATGCCGGAAATGGACGGGCTAGGTGTTTGCCTTGAGATACGCAAGCACCACGAACGGCCTTACGTTCATATTATTCTGCTAACTTCAAGAGGATCGAAGCAAGATGTCGTGGCGGGGCTCGAAGCAGGTGCCGATGATTATCTGACGAAACCATGGGACCCCGGGGAGCTGACAGCCAGGTTGCGGGTGGGACAACGCATCCTGCAATTGGAAGATCGGCTCGTCGAGGCGCGCGACTCTATGCGCTTTAAGGCGACTCACGACCATCTGACCTCGCTTTTCAATCGCGGGATCATTTTAGATCTACTTTCTCGTGAGTTATCACGCACGCGCCGCGAGGAGGGTTGCACCGTTGTGATGCTTGGTGATCTGGACCATTTCAAGGGCGTGAATGATACATATGGCCACCTGGTTGGAGATGAAGTGTTGCGTGAGGTCTCGCGGCGACTTTTGGCATCGGTACGATCCTATGATTTTGTGGGTCGGTACGGCGGTGAAGAGTTTTTGATTATCCTCAATAATTGCGCCGCCAGCAAGGCAATCGTGCGTGCCGAAGAGGTCCGGAATGCGATCGCCAAACACGCGGTGCAAACGATACGAGGACCCCTCCCTATTACGATGAGTTTGGGAATTTTCGCGAGTCGAGATTGGGATCTTTGTCTTGTCGAAGATATCCTACGTGAGGTGGATTTGGCGCTCTACGCGGCGAAGGCCGAGGGTCGCAATCGCGTTCGGCTTGCAAAGCCAACTGCTCTGAGCGCAGGCCCGAACCAACAGGTTGAGTAACATTGTAAAAGTGCACTCTTGAATTGGGCACGCAGCTTAGAACTGCGCGGGACTCTTTCGCCGAGAAACAAAATGTCGTATCAGTTAGCATAAGTAAAAGGTGTCTCATACGGAACATACTTGCCCGACTTCGCCGAAATACCCTTGCTGTTGCAAAGTGTGACCAGTTCGGCGCATCAGTCAGCTATTGAACTAGCTCTCGTCGAAATAAATGAAATTGGAGTTCCAGCGAAAGTTTGGAATGAATGAACCGATAAGAATGAGGAACGACGAAAAGAGCGGCTCTTCGTTGATTGATCTATTGGTTGTCGAGGCGCTAGAGCCCTTCGGATCACCCGTGGAAGGCACGGGGTACCGATCAACGTGGCTGGCGATTCTACGCGCACTTGTTCTGGTCACACTTTCCGTCCTACCTTTATTAAATTCAACGCCCGTAATGGCACAAAATCAAAGCGCTCCTCCAGACTTGTTGGACAAGAGTCTTGAAGACTTGATGGCGATCCAGGTAGATTCCGTCTATGGCGCTTCAGGGTTCCTGCAGAAGGTGACGGAAGCGCCCGCCTCTGTCACCATCATCACGTCCGAAGAAATCCAAAAATACGGTTATCGGACTCTTGCCGACGTTTTAAGGAACGTCCGGGGCTTTTATGTCACTAATGACCGAAATTATAGCTACTTAGGAGTGCGAGGCTATGGACTCCCGGGGGACTATAACAGTCGCATCGCTTTGATGATTGACGGTCACCGACTCAACGACGACATTTACGACGCGGCCATGATCGGAACCGAGTTCCCAGTTGACGTCGACCTGATTGACCGCGTCGAAGTCATCCGAGGCCCTAATTCTTCCCTATACGCGGCCAGCGCCTTTCTGGGGGTAATCAACATCATAACGAAGCAGGGACAGGATATGCAGAGGGTGAACGTGACAGCTGAGGTTGCAAGTTCCGGCACTTACGAAGGCCGCGTCAGTTACGGAAAGACATTCAAGAATGGTTTGGAGATGCTTCTTTCCGGTACCGTCTATGAGTCCCATGGGCAGGACCAGCTTTTCTTTCCAGAATTTGACAATCCTGCCAACAACAACGGCATTGCATTGAACGCAGACGATGATGAGTTTGACCAGCTCTTTGCCAATGCTTCCTGGCATGGCTTCACTCTGCACGGAGTGTTTGGATCCCGAGATAAAGGCATTCCGACTGCTTCCTTCGGAACTGTCTTCAACGTCACGGCAACGCGCACGATCGACGAGCGCGGCTACCTCGATATGCAATACGATCGCAGGCTTGGCCATGGCTGGAGTATTACCAACAGGCTTTATCTGGATCAATTCAATAACGATGGCACTTATGTTTACGATTATTCTGCCTCGGGTGGACCGTCCCGAGTGTTAAACAAGAACTTTGCCCACGGCAAATGGTGGGGCGATAATGTGACATTCTCCAAGCAGATCTTTGAGAGCCAACGATTCAGCGTAGGATCAGAATTCAGAGACAACTTTCAGCAAAATCAGGGAAATTATGACCAGGAACCCTTCGTTCAATATTTTATCGACCGCAGGACGACTGATATATTTTCCATCTACGCTCAGGATGAAATTCACATTCGCAAAGATCTGGTATTGAACCTGGGTCTTCGCTACGACCACTACACCACCTTTGGCGGGACTACGAACCCGCGCGCCGCTTTAATTTACAATCCATGGGAAAAAACTACATTCAAGATTCTCTACGGACAGGCTTTTCGCGCCCCTAACTTTTTTGAACTTTACTACGCTGCGCCCGGAGACGAAGCCAACCCATCTCTCCGGCCCGAGACCGTCAAGACTATGGAGGTCGTATGGGAGCAATACTTTGCCAACCACTTCCAGGTGTCTGTGTCGGGGTATTACTACCCTATCTCTAGTCTGATCAACGAGCAAATTGACCCCTTAACTGGAAATGCTGTTTTCGTCAACTCTGGGTCATTGGATCTTCGAGGTCTCGAATTCGCAATCTCAAGAACACTGCCTGGCGGCGTGGAAGGCGCCGTCAGTTATTCCCTTCAGGATGCAGTTAACACGAGCACTCGATTGCCTCTCACGAATTCTCCGAAACACCTCGTCCAGGCCAGCCTTAGTGTGCCCCTCATCAAACAAAAACTGTTCGCGAGCATGGACCTTCAATACCTCAGTAAGAGATTAACGCTGGGGGGCCAATATACGGGAGCATATGTCCTTCCCAACTTTACTCTCTTCAGCCGAGACGTCTTAAAGAGGTGGGAAATCTCGGCGAGTCTTTATAACGCCTTTAACGAGAAATATAGTGACCCTGCCGGGAACGGCCTGGTGGAGGATACCATCCTTCAGGATGGCCGAACTTTTCGGTTCAAAGTTGGATACAAGTTCTAAATATCAACCATGAATATTCGCTTGCATGAACGATATGGGGGGAGATTGGGTTGGTGGCGGCATTTTGCTCCGAGGCTCGATGCGGGCCGAATCCGGCGAGGTTCCTTCTTCATCGTCGCCTGCTGGCTTTTCTTGAACCCCATTAATGCCGTTTCGGTGAATGAGGAAAGTTTGGAATACCC
>Ga0207012_1132_pt1 | contig 13819 bp, 10 predicted proteins | sample Alteio_BWMinCont_80_FD_153471 | JGI IMG/M metagenome (GOLD analysis project Ga0207012, IMG submission 153471) | Enriched cells from forest soil in Barre Woods Harvard Forest LTER site, Petersham, Massachusetts, United States -... | ecosystem: Environmental > Terrestrial > Soil > Temperate forest >...
GAAGGAATTTGTTTGCGGAGCTTCGTGCCTGTGGTTTTGATGGTTTTGGTTTTACGAGATGATGAAATCTTCTGAACTTATTTACGACTGGAACCGGATTCATCCCGAGTCGTTGCGGCCAGTGGGGCAGGTTTTGCTCAACGATGAAACTCTGCGCGACGGTTTGCAGTCGCCTTCGGTGCGCGATCCTTCCATCAAAGAGAAAATTACGATCCTTCATCTGATGGAAATTCTGGGCATTGGTTCGCTCGATCTTGGCTTGCCCGGAGCGGGGGCGCGCGCGGTGGAGCATGTGGAGGCTTTGGCGCGCGAGATTGTCGGCCGCAAGATGAAGATTCGGGCCAACTGCGCGTGCCGGACCCATCAGAACGACATCCGTCCGATCGCGGACATTGTGCAGCGTACCGGGCTGAAGATCGAGGCTGCGGCATTTATTGGATCGAGTCCGATCCGCCGTTTCACGGAAAACTGGACTGACGACTTTCTGCTCGAGACCACGGAGAACGCGGTGAAGTATGCGGTGTCGCTGGGGCTCGACGTCATGTACGTGACCGAAGATACGACCCGGTGCGATCCGGAGATGGTGAAACGGCTCTACTCGACGGCGATCAATTGTGGCGCACGTGCCATTTGTATTTGTGACACGGCGGGGCACGCCACGCCCATGGGGACATTTGCGCTGGTGCAGTTCATTATTAAAGAGGTGGTGAAGCCATCGGGCGAGAAGATTCGCGTGGACTGGCACGGACATTGCGATCGCGGATTAGCCATTGCCAACTCGATGGCGGCGCTGGTCGCGGGCGCCGAGTGTGTACACGCGACCGCGCTGGGGATCGGAGAACGCGTGGGCAACACGCAGATGGATCAGATGCTGCTGAACCTCAAACTCATGGGCATTCCGCCGTGGGCGGAGCAGGATCTTACCAGGCTGAAGGAGTATTGCGTGGCGGTGTCTCAGGCTACCGGCGTGCCGATTCCGGCAAATTATCCGGTGGTTGGAGAAGATGCGTTTCGCACCGCTACCGGTGTGCATGCCGCGGCGGTCATCAAGGCTTACAAAAAGAACGACATTGAACTGGCGAACACGGTGTATTCGGGAGTGCCGTCGCATGTGTTTGGCCTGGAACAGGTGATTGATATCGGTCCCATGAGCGGGAAGTCGAATGTGTTGTTCTGGCTCGACCGGCGGGGGATTCCGGCGTCGGACGATGTGGTGGAAAGCATCTACAGGCGCGCCAAAGCGTCGGACCATACGCTTAGCGAGGCGGAAATTCTGCAGTGCGTGGAGCGAGCCGCGCCTCGCTGAGTTTTTGACACCCCGCGCGAGACCCCCCCGCTGAAAAGCGCGGGGCTTCGGCATAACGCCGTCTAGAAACAAGACTAAACTGGTCCACTGATCCGAACAAAGTCAGTCACGACCGCTTGCCCCCTGCGTGATTTACACTGAGCCGTTCCCCCACGGAGGCAGGTCATGCGCCGTCTATTCGGCTGGATGGTTGTCGCGTTGTTAGTTCTTCCTGCGTTAGCTCAGAGCAAGCATCCCTTCACTTTCGAAGACATGATGGCCCTCAAGCGGGTGGGGGAGCCCATCCTTTCGCCCGACGGAAAGTGGGTGCTGTTCAGCGCGACTGACGTCAGCCTCGAAGCGAATACGAAGACGCCGCATGTGTGGGTGGTGCCGACGGCTGGCGGCGAGCCACGCGAGATCATTCATGTGCAGGAATCGGACCGCCCACGCTGGGCACCCAACGGCAATAGCTTCTTGTTTCTTTCATCGAAAGAAGGTGGCTCGCAGATATGGATCGCTGATTTCGAGGGCACCAAGGGGACAGTGACCGGAACGCACAAGCTGACTTCGATTGCGACGGAGGCGGATGGTCCCATTTGGTCTCCGGATGGGAAGAATATTCTTTTTGTTTCCAATGTCTATCCCGAGTGTGCCGACGAAGCCTGCAATGCGAAAAAGGTGGAAGAAGCGGAGAAATCGAAAGTCAAGGCTCTGATTTTTACTCATCTGCTTTATCGCCACTGGAATGCGTACAAAGATGGGAAGCGCAATCATCTGCTGATCATTCCGGCTGAGGGCGGGGCGAGCCGCGATCTCACTCCCGGGGACTACGATGTTCCCCCGTTTAGTTTGGGTGGGCAGGACGACTACGCCTTTTCGCCCGACGGGCAGGAGATTTGCTACACCTCGAATCACGATGCAGTCGAGGCCCTCAGCACCAACAATGATTTGTTTATTGTTTCCGTGAATGGCGGAGCGGCGAAGAAGATCACGGACAATCCCGCGAGCGATTCGTCGCCGCTTTATTCGCCGGACGGGAAGTACATCGCGTATCGCGCCCAGGTTCGTGCGGGATATGAGAGCGACCGCTTCCGGCTGATGCTATACAGCCGGCGTGGCGGACACATCAGGAATCTGACGGAGAACTTCGACCGCTGGGTGGGAACTTACACGTGGGATCCGGATTCGTCGAAGATCTACTTCGTCGCGGAGGACAAGGGGGATTCGCCGATCTATTCCATTTCGCTGGACACTGCGGTCATCGGCGGGGACGCCGGCAATGACACCAGCCTTCGGCTTACGAAAAACAATGTGAAGACGATTGTGCCGGGCCATAACGATGATGTTGCCGTGACGCACGACGGTAAGAGTCTTCTATTTACCCGCATGTCGGTCCGGTTTCCGAACGAACTTTTTCGTGCCACGTTGCCGCAGCCCGGGGCCGATGCTGCGGCTGCGACCGTCTTCGAGTCGCAGGAGGTGTGTACCGATTCGAGCGGGAAGATCAAGCCTGAGGGTTGCAAGACTGCGAGCGTAGAAAAGAGTGAGGTCCAGCTCACCGATCTCAATCATGCTGTGCTGTCTCGAGTGGCAATGTCTCCGCTCGAATCTTTCTGGTTCACGGGCGCGGGCAACGACAAGGTCGAGGCGTTTTTTATCAGGCCGCCGAACTTCGATGCCAATAAGAAATATCCGGTCAAATTTCTCATTCATGGCGGTCCGCAGGAAGCGTGGGGGGACGACTGGAGCTATCGCTGGAATCCCGAACTCTTCGCGGCCAGCGGCTATGTAGTGGTGATGGTCAATTTCCATGGGTCGACGGGCTATGGGCAGAAATTCATCGATGCGATCAACGGCGATTGGGGTGGGGCACCGTTTGAAGACCTGATGAAGGGCCTGGATGATGCCGAGCGCACGTATCCATTCATCGACAAGGATCGCGAGTGCGCTTTGGGTGCGAGCTTTGGCGGCTACATGGCCAACTGGATTCTCGGACATTCGCAGCGGTTCAAGTGCATCGTCTCGCATGATGGGACGTTTAACAACGAATCCGCTTGGGGCACGACGGAGGAACTTTGGTTCGAAGAGTGGGAGTTTAAAGGGGCGCTCTATAACAATCGCGAACTCTATCGCAAATGGTCGCCGCACTTGTCGGCGCTGAATTTTAAAACTCCAACGCTCGTGGTCCACGGCCAGCTTGACTACCGGCTGGATGTGTCGGAAGGATTCCAACTGTTCACGACTTTGCAGCGGTTGAAAGTGCCCTCGAAGATGCTGTATTTCCCGGATGAAGGGCACTGGGTGCTCAAACCGCAGAACAGTCAGCTTTGGTACAAGACGGTGAACGAGTGGGTGGACCAGTGGGTGAAGAAGTGATGCTGATACTTTCTCAGAAGTCATCCTGAGCGAGCAGAACTATCCTTTAGCGCTTCCTTCTCAGTTCATGGGCCACAGCGATTGCAGCTGAAATGGAAGACTTCCAGGTCCAGCTGTAACCGTCCCCAGAATCGCCAATGCGCCGGTGAATCCGCCGGTGGATGGCTGCATGCTGGCAAGGCCGTTCGCATCCGAGGTCACAGATTCCTGTGACATTCCGAGAATGACCGGCAGCGGATTCCTGGTAATCGTGGTATCTCCGCCGGAGACAATCGGGGCGTCGTTGTTAGTGCGCCCGAGCAGCGACTGGAACAGCACACTGACGCCAAGCACGGGGTCGGGGGGCGTGGAGGCGTCCGTGACCCGAACTGTGGTCGGCTGAAAGGGTGGCCCAACCGTAATGAGTTGGAGGTCGCCCGAGACGGCCTGCAATCGCAGGGACGAAGCCGGCACAGCGGTTCCATAAAAAGTCTTGCACGGAGCGTCGCCGGGTTCGACGCAGACGCTCACTTGCACGTCCCCGGATAAAGACGAAAGCTGCAGCGAACTGCTGGCGTATCCGTTGGCGTTGGTCGTGGCGCTCGGCGGATTGAGGGTTGCGGAGCCCTTATCCAGATAGTAGTTGACCGTCCGTCCGTCGATGGGAACGCCGTTCGATAGGACCCGCGCGGTCAGGGTCAGGTTGAGAGTAGCTCCCTGGGCGATCCAGACATAGGGCGAAAGCAGAGACAGATCAAGCGCCGACTCCGTGCCCAACAGCGTAGTTTGCACTTGCTGCGGGGTAGTGTAGGAAGCTGGTGCGAGTAGCGCCGTGATGGTGATGGTGCCGGCCGTGAGCACGCTGACAAGAGTGGACGTCTGACCCGATTGATCAGTGAGCACGGTGCAACTTCCGCCGCCGGAACAGGCTGTAAAGGCCACAGGGGGAGTCGCGGTAAAAAACACGCTGGCTCCGGCTACGGGAGTGATCCCGTCCGGCGCCACGACTTGCACTCGAATGGGATTCGGGGCCTGTCCACGCACGGGCGTCGCCGGGTTTGACCCGGCAATCAGGCGGACAATGTCGTTGGGGCCGGCGCCATAAGTGACGACGCCGCTGAGGACAGAGCTGGCAAGAGTGGGAGGATCGGTGAGCGCAATGTCCTGCACTCCGTCCGCTTTAGCGGATGCTGTCACCAGGATCTGGTTCGCGGACACCGCCATTGGCTGTGCGTTCCCGCTCCCGATGGTGATACCGGTATTGGCCTGGAACCCGAAGCCTGCAATCGCGAGAGCCGTGGCGCCGCCCACGCTGGCTCGGGTTGGGGTGACGTGGTCGCCGTAGAGCAGGCGCGCGTGGTAGCGGTAGTCCGGACGCCCGTCGCCGCGGATGTCGGCGATACCCACCCGGAAGCTGGTCGATTCCAGTAGCTGCGCGTTCAGAACGGTCGTTCCAAACAATGCGGAATTGAACGCTGACGGCGTGTTTGCCGGGGCGGGAAACGTTCCTGGGTCAGATAGCTGCCACATGCCGATTACCGGCTGCGCTTTGCCCTCCGATGGAGCGCTGAACCCATCCAGCGCGGTCACTAACACCGAAAGTGTGCGGTTCGCCTGGCCAGAAAACCAGAAATAGTCGAGGCCACCGTAGGGATCAAGGGAGGCGGCCCAATCGCCAGCAATCGGTAGCTGCGCAGGAGTGCCGTAGGTTGTCGGTCCAAACCAATCGGGCTTTTGGGCCGCGCTGCCTTGCATGACAATGTCCTGAGGAACGTCCCCGCCCAGGGTTACGTTCACGGTTATGGGTGGCGACGAGCCCGACGGCAAGACTTGCCAGGGCTGGTACGGGCCCGCAGTAGCTGACCAGAAAGGATCGACTGCTTCAACCGTCAGTTGGTATCGCGCGCTGTTCGCGCCCTTGGGAATCTGCAATCCGGCCAGATCAAAGAATCCTTCGAGCATGGGATCATTCGATCCGTAGCGGTTGAAGGGTTGTCCGGTGCTGTCGTTGAAGCCGGTGGCGGTACTTCCCACGTTTCCGGCAAACAGGAAGCCGGAAACCGAAGCGGCCGCGTAAGCTCCTGAGGGTTGGTTGGTATTAGGGTCGATCCAACGTGCGACAACGTTTACACCCTGCATACCCTGACCCGGTTGTCCGCTCGTATTTGCGAAATAGATCTTGCCGTGGATGCGAGCTGTGCCGGCGGAAAAGGTCGGGCCTGGATACAGGCGCGAGAGCGCCGCTTGATCGTCCATTTTTGGCTGGTAGGGATTGACTTGGCCTCCGTTGGAATAGCACAAAGAAATCGGAACGCAACTAGGGGAATCAACGGCATGCATGATGGTGAAGCCGACGTAGTCGTCTGCAGTCGGAGGGGGCATGCGAGTCTGGACATTAAGGTTCATCTGCGACCAGCCGAGGCCGAGAACCTGCCCCAGCACGCGTACCAGCCGATACTCCACATCGGGGTCAGGCAGTTGGGCGACACAGTTCCCGTTCAGCACCACGAGCGCATGGAGATAGTGGGCATCGATTCCAAAATTGTCCAGCCCGCCAAAGACTGCATTTCCGAAGCACTCGGACGCATCGCCGGCGCCTTGTCCGAGAAGCGCGTCAGTGACTGTGCCGTCCACGTCGTAGACGATGCCTACTGGCGTACCAGTAGCTGTTGGCATAATGTCAGCAGGCATCGTGATGCTGCCATCGCTATTGCGGTAGACGTTCGCGCCGCTGACATCTTCCGCCAGTTGCCCGGCGTGCGTGACGGATAGAGCGGCGGTTGAAATGGATGTCCACTGGCTGAAGGCGTCGGCCACCAACGCGTCGCCTTGAGGTCCGGAAACCGTTAGACTCAGACTGCCCTGGTCGGTGTAATAGGTGACGGCTCCCTGTGCCCATGTCAGCGGCGTACCGGCCGTTCCCTGGTTGAAATAGCTGATTCCCGCGATGTACCGCGGACCGCCCGCTTGCGCGAATTGCACAAGCGTGAGCAGCAGCAGAATTATTCCTGCTCCGGAACAGAGAAAGTTCGCCGAAAGCAGCGCGCGTGGATAGGCTTCAGACTCATGTCGGACCTTGTTGGCGAAGAGGCAAGACTGCCCTCCGGCTGCTATTTCTTGCGCGCGCGGAGAGAAGGAAATCATCGACATGCGCTTACTCTCCTTCCGCCGAACGGAAGAAATGAACAAGCTCACGCGGGCTGACACTGGTTCGTCCTCGCAACCGGTTTCCCATGCCCGAACGCGGCGCCGGGAATCCAATTCGCCCTGGATCGAGAACGATCTGGCCACCCGGGCCAATTCTGAAACGGCCCATTGGGCCTCGGACCGGGCTGGTCAGTCCTAATTTGCTAGGGGGATAGAGAAACAGCAGAACCCGTTCGCCGGGACGATACCGTTCCCCGGATTGCCACAAGCCGGCCCACTCATGAATCGCCAACATTTGTCCAGTGCGAACGCCCCGCATGCCCTCATCAACATGAAAGTTGATCTGGACGATAGCAACGCCGTTTCCTTTGGGAGCAACCCGTTCAACCGACTTAACCGTACCCGCGAAGATGTAGCCCGAGCTCCGGGTCACGGGGCGCGGATGCTGCGGGTATGGAGATCCCAACGGAATCGTTCCTGGTAACACAAACCGCGCCGGTTGCTCTGCGACTACTGGCAGGGAGACTTGAGACAGGATCAGCGCAACCACAAAGAACTTCCAAAATGACGACAACATGGGCAAGCCTCGCTTCTGAATCGAGGCCAGCGCTTGACGGGAATACTAATACTACAGATCGACGAAACCGATGGCTGTGCCGGTCGTCACAGAGGCAGTGATTTTTCCCTGAGGAAATCGAGGCTGACAAGTATTGCTGCCAACCCTCCTGTAGAGGCGTCGCTTGCTACGTCTGCCTACGCCCGCTGCGATCGAGCCGCCGGCTCTGCCGCTGCGCCGACAAGTGCGCTCCCGTCAGCAACAATAGTCCAGACAAAAACGCCCAGAACATCAGGCTCGCGGACAAAGCGAAGGGTCCATAGACTTCCTGGAAATCCAGTCGCGGCAACGCCAGGATATAACAATACTTCAAGATTTCCGAGAGCAGGCCCATGATCACCGCTGCGGGAACGACTGCCCGGGCCGGCACCTTACCGTTGGGCAATAGCCAGTAGATCAAAAAGAAAATCGCGATGCTGGCGGCGATGGCGAAAACTTTCATGATCAGAAAACCCAGCAGCCGGATGGTGAGAAAGTCGTGGCCGAAGGTAAGAGTTTTCAGCATCACCACATTCCCCGCCGTCAGCGCGATCGAAAGCAGCGCCAGCACTCCGCAGCCGAATGCCAGTCCCAATGCGATGAGTTGGTTTCCCAGATAAGAACGATTTTCGGGAAAGCGCCAGATGCGATTCAGCGCCACTTCGAGCGGCATGAAGATTCCGGTCGACGTGACCAACAGAATCAACAGAGAGAACAGCTGCGCCCGGTTGCGCGCGTTAACCAGCGCATTCAAGTTGCGAATTACGAAGTCCTGTCCTGCGGGCAGATAGTCGCGCAGCAATTGCACCACGACTTGGTACATCGCGGGCGAGCGGAACACCCGACGAATCAGCGTCAACAAGAGCAGGACAAAAGGAAAAAATGAAAGGATCGCATTCGCGGCCACGGAGAACGCAAAGGTGTGAACCTCGGTGCGCAAGACATATTTCAGCGTGGAAGACAGAAGTCCGGGGCGAGCGGGCGACGGTTTAACCAAAGCGTTAGGGACGGCGGCCGGGGGCAAGACGGGGGTCGACGATGGAGACCGCTCATTCAAGGTTTCCGTAATATTATCAAATAGTTGCAGACATCCCACGGAACTGAACAAGTTCATTTCGCGGCCCGCGAATTCTTGTAGCTTGCGAGAGAGACCGCGGGTCACATTGAAACGTTTTACTTCCCCTTAATTCTTCTCTTGCCAGAAAGAAAATTCCTGAATATTATTCCTGCCGTTGCCGGAATGTCGGCAACGACGTCCGTTAGCTTGGGTTGATGTTTTGTACATTGTAGTCGAAACTCGCGCCACCACGACAGGCTCCGGAGCTTCGCGCCGTTTTCATCATCGACGGCGCGAAACTCAGGAGCCTTTCTTGTTGAGCCAGGTTCTCGACCGCATTGCAAAGCAAAACCGTTTCGTCCACAGGCTTTGAGGGGTTACGTACGCGCGCGCTTCGCGAAGAATGTGGAATTCTAATCTTGGCAGAGGCGAAAGGAGTTCATTGTGAGAGAGAAGGGTACAGTAAAGTGGTTCAACGGGGCTAAAGGATACGGTTTTATCCAGCGGTCCACAGGGGAAGATGTCTTCGTTCATTTCTCCGCCATCCAGGAGAATGGGTACCGCACGCTGAACGAGGGCGAAACCGTGGAGTTCGATCTGCTGAAGGGCCCCAAGGGGTTCCAGGCGGGTAACGTCGTTCGCGCCTGACAACCTGGAGTACGAAAACATAAGAGTCCGGAATTTGCAAACCCTCTCAGAATCCCCTGGGAGGGTTTGTTGTTTGTAGGGACTGTCGCGCTTGTGATTCGCTGAAAAATTGGGGATCAGGCACGCCGGGTATCGGCCAGCATGCGTTGTCTCAAGATGCTGTTGGCCCGCGTTTGATAACCCTTGCCGCGCCGCTTCAGCCAGGCGACCACATCGGCGTCAAGCCGCATGGAAACAGCCTGCTTTACGGGACGATAGAACCTGCCTCGGACCGCATCCTTCCATGCCCCGGCTGGAAGCTCGGGGATATCCGAAGTATCGATTTCATGGTCGGGCAGCGCGGCCAGAGCTGCCAGTTCCTTCGTCTGTCTCGCAGTGAGAGGCTGTCTTGACACTCGTCTAGCTTTTCTAGTCTTAGTTGCCTTGCGCATAGATGCTCCGTTCGCGGCGAGTTGCCTTTCGTGCCGACAAAACGCGGATCAGTTCTTCGTCCTCCTCCACGGTGTGAGCGACGAGTATCATGTGAATGCCGTTTACCATTCCAACCGTCTGCCAACGCGGCTCGCCTTCGACTTCCCGGTCCTGGGATGTCAGGTGGTAAGGGTCGTCAAAACACCGGGATGGCGGTTTCGAAGCTGATGCCGTGCTTTTGCCTGTTGGCCCGGTTCTTTCTTTGGTCCCAGGTAAATTCCACGGCAGCGTTCGTAATGGCAAATGTGTATATACATTACACCGATAGACATCAAAATGCAAAGGGAGGATATCCCGACCGGCCCTGGAGGGTTGGTTGTTGGGCCTATTCGATTTCCACCGAAACCAGATCGCCGTCCGCTTTTCCCCCGGCCCTGTAGTTGACGGCGGCCGCGCGGCTCTTCCAATCGCAGGAGAAATCGTCCGCTCCCATCACCATCAGTGATTTGTAGTTCTCCGTCCGCAGCTTGAGCAGCTTCGCGCCCGCTGACACGGTTAATACCGCCGACGGGGCCTGCGAGCAATCGACTGCAACTATTTTTCCTTTCACAAATTGGATCACACGTTTGTCGGGCTGGGGCGGAGCCGGAGGTTCGTCCGGGTGATCCGTGCTGGCATCTTCCGCAGGCTGAGGATTCTGGGTTTGCGTTTTTGGCTGCGGTTCCGCCGGTTTCGGCGCGGTTGAGGAAGACGCGGTTGAGGAAGGCGTAGCTGGTGACGATGACGATGAGGGCGGCGCCGATGCTGCTCCCTGTGGCTGCGGCTTGGTTTGGTCCTGCGCCAGCGTCCCATACTTCTTCAACATGGGCAAACCTTCCAGTTGCTCGCGCGCGGATTTCGCAATCTGCGGCTCCGAACTGCTCCTGAGCCGCTCGAGCAATGCGGTCGCCGCATCCCAGTTTTTTCCCGCCAGATAGATTTGCGCCATGTTCAGCAGATAGCTTTGGTTTCGGGGCGCGAGTTGAATCGCCACTCGCATGGAATCCATCGCGGCGTGGACACCCCCGCCCTCGAGTTGGGCCATGGCCAGCATGCTGCGGGCCTGGGCGAATTCGGCGTCCCAGTCCAAGGTCAGCCGAAGATCCTGCATCATATTAGGCAGGCCTTCGGTCGAGCTTCCCGCCGATTGCGCTGCCCGCGCCCGTACCAGCGCCAGATAATAATGGAGCCATGGATCCTTGGGGTTGAGCTCCGCGCCCTTGTTCAACTCGTCGACCGCGCGGCTGAATTCCTTCTTCTCCATGTGCGCCCACGCCAAGCCGCGACGCGCGACCACGTTGTCCATCTTTGGCTGGTCGGTGATCGACTCCAGCTCGTGCATGGCTTGATCGCGGTGCTCCGGGAGGCGAACACTCATTTCCGCGACCAACGCTCGTCCCTCCGCCTCGGTAAGTTCCTGCGTGCTGCTGCCGATCTGGTCGGCCGGAGCCACGCCTGGGAGCTGAGTCTCTCCGGCATTGCCAGCGCTCGGCTGCTTGCCCTTTTGCGGCGGCTGTGGCGGCTGCGCCAGCGAATGGAAGTGATCCTTCACCGCCTGCGCAAACTGGGCCGAGGACATGCCGTATGCCTTTTGCATCGCCCCCTCGACCGGAAGCTTCTGGTTCTCAACCAGGTCGAAGTAGGTGCCGGTTTCAGGGAGCTTGCTCTGGTCGAGCAGGTAGTGCATCACGATCCACGACTGGGCATAGAACAAGGTATGGTGCGAGCCTTCCTTGGCAGACGCATCCGGGTGCGTCGCGAATAAGTCAGGAATGGCAAGCCATGTCGAAGCATTCAGCAGTTCCGTAAACGAAGCTGGATCCCCGCCAATCTGCGCCTGCTTGTTGTCGAAGCGCAGGCTGGAGAAATAGTCCACGAAACCTTCATCGAACCACGCCTGCGTCGGCGGATAGTTGTAGTTCAGGAACACTGCAGCGAATTCTCGCGACACCGCCCGCCAGCTGTCCTCTTTCGACAAGTTCAGCACGAAGTAATTCCGGTCTTCGCCGGGAAGGAAAAATCCAGCTGCGATCCCCTGCCCCTGGCGGCTGGGCACGACTTTGCTGTATTCCTCATCGTTTCTCAGGGCGAGGATGTCCACCGGCTCCGACATGTTGATCCGGTTTCTCGACAACAGTTGGCCGAAGACGGAGCGCATCTGCTCGAATCGCACGACTACGTCGTGCCCGCTCTTCTCGTCCGCATCCGTGACCACGGAAAAGTGACCGGAGCTGACGCGGATCCAGTGTTGTTGGTCCGAGCGCGCCGGCGCAAGCAGAGCACAGCCGAGCAAAAGAGTAAGAAGGATGAGCCGTGATGGCAGGGAATGGATGCGATCCGTCATGAGCCGCCGGGAAGTTGGGAGATAGGAAATGCTACCACGCTCTGGAGTTGCGCGACTCGCACGGCCGATCGACACTCAAGCCTCTTCGCCCGCTGTTTACTATTAAGTAATGTAGGGTATACCCCCCCCTCCCCCTCGATCTTTTGGAATCATGGGGTTAGAGCCACACTACCCTCAAAATCTTTGAGGAATAAGGACTTACACGCAAAATATTCCGGAATAAGGACTTAGGCGATCGGCGAGCCCGTTGCGTTCCCGTTTTGGGCCGAGAGGGTCTGCCTTCCCGTCGGGCATTTAGGTTGTCAAAGAGCGGAGGAGTTGCCAGCCATTCTCAAATAGCTAACATCACTTTGGAATATCTTATCTGGATTAGGGGGGCGAGATCAAGCAAGAAAGCCGGATGGGATCCGGTTCACGGCGGGGGAGGAAGCCCGGGGAAAGTTCGGGCGGGCTTAGTTCGAAATACTGCGCGCGAGATCCTTCGGCCGCTAGCGCGCCCTCAGGATGACGGCCTGGGTTTTGGGTTGATTTGTTCTTCAGAAGGAGAAAACGCAATGGTTCCGTACGTGGAGGCACGGATTTTGGTTCCCTGCGATTTCGGGCCGCGGCACGGCTCCCACTTCTCGCGCAAAGAGCGCGCGAGAAATGGGGCACCCGCACTTCCGAGTTCGGAAATCCAAAAAGCCGCCCAGACCTCGGGCGGCTTGCCGATGGTTGCGATTCGCTTTACGGCAGGCGCAGGAAGCCGTGGGACACGTAGCCCGCGTCTAGGTAGAATCCCGTGATCTTCCCCCCGGCTGGGTCGATGGAAAGGGGGTATGTACCATCGCCGTTGCCCTTGCCCGCGCGCGCGACATCGAATTGCTTGATCGTGCCGTTAGGGAAGGCGCGCACGTAGCCGTGCCAGACATACTTGTCGTCGATGAACGACCCAATGATTGTCCGCGCCGTATTGATACCAAAGCCTGTAGTACCTTGGAGGGTGCCCGTACCCGCGCCCTTAACCTCATATTCTATGAAGCTACCGTCGGTACGACGCGCGAAGGCGTGATACCTCTGGTGCACGTCCTCGTAGGTTCCAACGATCCATCCCTGACGATTGATGATGTTGACATGCACGATCAGGCCGGGACCCTGGCCCGCGCCCGGCGGCTCCCACTCCTTGATCTGGCCTTTAGGAGTGCGCCGGAAGCCGTGTTGAACGTTGCTGCCGTCGATATAAGATCCTGCGATCCAACCGTCCTGATTTATATCTTTCTGAGGCCAGTACATCTGCACCCCCTGGCCGGCGCCCTTGCCTGCGTCCGGCGGGTCAAACTCCGTGATCGTGCGATTAGGGAACCGCACGAAGCCGTGACCCACATTGTGCGAGTCGGTGTAAAATCCCGCGATCGCCCCTTTTGTATTGATGCTCATGGCGCTTGTGCCTTGGAAGGGACCCTTGCCTGCGTCTGGAGCGTCAAACTCCGTGATCGTGCCATTGGGGTCACGCACGAAGCCGTGATTCACATTGTGCGAGTCCGTGTAAAATCCCATGATCTCCCGATTTGTATTGATGTTGGCGGCGTTCGTGCCTTGGGTGGAACCCTTGCCTGCGTCTGGAGCGTCAAACTCCTTGATCTTGCCATCGGGGCGACGCACGAAGCCGTGAGCCGCATTGCCCGAGTCCCAGTAGGTTCCTGTGATCCACCCCGCCGGATTGATGCTGCTCGCCTGGGTGCCTAGGCTGTAGCTCTTGCCCGCGTCAGGAGCGTCAAATGTGATGATTGTGTTCTTTGCTTGTGGCTGTGCTTGCGGCCACGCGGCTAAAGCAAAACACGTGCAGAAAACCAGCAGCAGAGTGCTGATGCGTTTCATGACTACCCTCCTAGAAGTGAGCTCGTCTCGAACCTGCTGGTCCGATCAGGACGCTCAAGCCTGTCCAGGCTCGAGCGG
>Ga0207012_1133_pt1 | contig 13629 bp, 10 predicted proteins | sample Alteio_BWMinCont_80_FD_153471 | JGI IMG/M metagenome (GOLD analysis project Ga0207012, IMG submission 153471) | Enriched cells from forest soil in Barre Woods Harvard Forest LTER site, Petersham, Massachusetts, United States -... | ecosystem: Environmental > Terrestrial > Soil > Temperate forest >...
AACAGATTCCACCGCTCTGACTATCGTGAGCCTTGGCGTCAGTGAGACAGGTGGCAATGTCGTTATCAATGACACTGGCGCAGCACTGACCGTGAACAGCCCTGTTAATACACTATCGGCAAATGGCAGCGTTACCCTTGACGCGTCAGGCACTGAGACCATCGGCGCTGCCGTAACCGCTAATGGCTCTGGTAGCGTCACCATCGCCACCACCGGTGGCTCCAGCAATGTTGTATTAAATGCAAATGTGAGCAGCACATCTGGCACCATCAGCGCTACCTCAGGCGCGAACATCATACTGAATTCTGGTAATATCAGCACAACAGGCAATGTCTCATTATCCGCAGCAGGGTCAATTTCTGAAGCCGGCACAGGAACCGTCGTAAGCAGTCAACTGACAACAAATTCTGCAACAGGCACAGCCCTTGGTGGCGCTAACGCGGTTTCAACGTACACGGCAACGAATTCAGGCGCAGGCGCTATTAACTTAGTTGATACGAATTCGGCAGGATTGACGATAAATGGCATTACACAATCTGGTACAGGTGCTGTCAGCGTTAGTGATACAGGCAGCGTCACAGTAGCAGGTCCTATCAGCGCTGGTACAAATGGCGTGTCACTGACATCGACTACTGGTTCACTGACCGAAACGGGAACGGGAGCAGTCACTGGCGGCACACTGACGACTAACACCGCTACGGGTCAAACACTAGGCGGCTCGAATGCAGTAACGGGTTTTAATGCGACAAATGGTACTGGCAATACCACACTGACAGACAACGCGCCACAACTGTCAATCATCGGCATCAGTCAAACGGGTGGCGGTAATATTGTAGTGAACAATACAGGTAATGTGACGACAAGCGGAGCTATTGGTAACTCAGGAAACGGTGGTATTACAGTGACTGCTGGTGGTTCAGAAACAATAAATAGCAGCGTTACAGGCGGAGGATCAGGCGCTATTAACCTAAGCGCAGGCAGTAACCTCGTGATCGGTGCCGATGTTAGCAGCGCTACAGGTGGCATCAATTTAACAGCACCCACTTTAACAATTGCCGGGGGCGGTGTTGTTGCTACCGCTGGTAATATTAACTTAAGTTACACCAATTATAATAATGGAAATAATAATACTAATAATAATACTAATACTAATAATACTCTGGTTGTTGTTGTGGTACCAACCGCTACTGTTACCCCCCCTCCTCTTACTGTTAGCAATGCTTCCGCCCCTGTTACTAGTGCTATTAACGCTGTGACTGCTATTATTTCGTCAATGCCAATTACCACAGCTACTTTAACGGGTCTTAGCCAAAACAGTGCGAGTGTTAGCGCAAGCAGCGGAGGTAACGGTGCAAATAGCAGCTCAAGTGGCAGCTCAAATAGCAGCTCAAGTGGCAGCTCAAATAGCGGCGGAAGCAGTGATCAAAGCAGCGGCGGAAGTAGTGACCAAAGTAGCGGCGGAAGTAGCAGTACTCCAGATAGCAGTCCAAGCGCCAGCTCAAGCACTGTACCTAGCAGCCCAACTGAAATTGCTACACAAGTCTCGTTACATATCTCTAATTCAGTAGGCACATCCATCATAGCTATTACAGCAAATCAAAGCCAAGGGGATATTAAAATTACAAGCAGTCAAAAGATTAGCTCTTGTCCGTAATCGTTATTTCAAAAGCGCAAAGTGATTTCAATTATCAACCGTTGTCATCTTTAATTTTTTTAATAATCTCTCTTCAAATGCATCATCTAACTTGGCATCAACAGGCAAATACCAATGACGCTTGTCAGCAAATCGCGCGCATTTCACCGCATCTTTCTCTGTCATCATGACAGGCAATGCATCACCAAAATCTATATCATTTTTTTGATAAAGATAATGATCGGGAAAGACATGTGGAACGACATCTATTTCTTCTGCGCGCAAAGCAGAAAAAAATCGTTTTGGATTGCCAATAGCTGCCACACCGTGGACTTTCGTATTTTTAAAATGTGCTAATGGTTTTTTTTGGCTGGCGTCTTTTAAGGAGACTAGATCATTCCCTTGCAGCAGCATGAGATACTCACCTGCTTCTGCTTGTTGCTGCGAAATAACAAAATCGACCTGCTTTAAACGAGAAATGGATTCGCGCAATGGTCCAGCCGGCAAAAAATTTTTATTCCCAAAACGCCTAGCACCATCGACAATTAAAATTTCGATATCACGCCCTAGTCGATAATGCTGCAACCCATCATCACTAATGACAATATTGCAATCCGATTTTTCTAATAATGCTTTGACGGCTGCTACTCTATCAACACCAATCACAACAGGACATAACGTCCGTCGTCGCAAGAGTATAGCTTCATCACCAACTTGGCGTGGGTCAGCGTTTTCATCCACCCAGCGTGGCAGGCGTTCTTCTGCTCCACCTACACCGCGACTCACGATACCAGGGCGCCAACCTTGTTTTTTTAAATAACTTGCTAGCCAAATGACAAAAGGTGTTTTCCCCGTTCCACCGACAGTGATATTGCCGACAACAATAATAGGGGTGGGAAAATGATGGGTCTTCTTGATACCTAAACAATATAAAGCACGCCGAATATTGACTATTAGATGAAAAAACCATGACAACGGCAATAACAAAACCGTTAGCAACGTATAAGAAGAACGATACCAATGATAATCGATATCTGGCCCTGAATTCGCCCCTGAGTTCGCCATTGTCACTCCGCTTAGTTTTCTATTGATACTGGCTCATCTTTGAATTGCATTCTATAGAGCTTGGCATAAGCACCATCAAGCGCTAACAATTCACGATGATTACCGATCTCGACTAATCGCCCTTTATCTAAAACGACAATTTTGTCGGCGTGTTCGACGGTAGAAAGACGGTGCGCAATGACCAGTGTTGTACGGTGACGCATTAAATCCTCTAAGGCGACTTGGATATAGCGTTCTGATTCTGTGTCTAATGCCGATGTCGCTTCATCTAAAATGAGAATGGGTGCGCCTTTTAGAATCGCTCGCGCTATGGCAATGCGTTGACGCTGCCCACCAGAAAGTAATACACCATTTTCACCTATCCGTGTTTGCAGACCCTGTGGAAGTTGTTCAATGAAATCGAGACAATAAGCCGCTTTCGCCGCTGCTGCAATTTCGTCTGCACTCACTTCCTCAAAACGTCCGTAAGCAATATTATTCGCAATAGTGTCATTAAATAACGTGACATTTTGTGAAACCAACGCAAACTGTCGACGCAAATCTGCTAATCGATAATTGCGAATTGAGACATCATCTAACACGATGTCACCCGAAAAGTTAGCATAAAAACGTGGCAACAAACTCACTAACGTTGACTTTCCACTACCAGAGCGTCCGACGATCGCAACGATTTCGCCGGGTTGGACCGTAAAATTAATATTCTGCAAAACAACTTGATCATTGTCATAAGAAAACCCCACGTGAGAAAGCTGCATTTTTCCCTGGGCACGCAGCAATGTCTTAGTCCCCGTATCTTGCTCGGGTTTCTGATCTAATAATTCAAAAACAGTTTGTGCACCGGCGATCCCACGGTACAACTTATTTTGCATCGTTGTTAAATCTTTCATGGGTTTTAACAATGCCAACATGGCTGCCACCAATGCAACGAAACCACCTGGCGATAAAATAGCGTTAGAAATATCTAACGTTGCGACATACAGCGTAACCGACAAAGCTGTTGCTGCAACTAGCTGAACACTAGAGACACTCCATGCACGCGCTGCCACTACTTTCATTTCGCGATGGCGATTGATGCGTGAGGCTTTATTGAATTTTTCTATTTCGTATGCTTGCCCGCCAAATGCGCGTACAACTTTGTAACCTTCAATATTTTCTTCTGCACAATGTGTAATGTCCGCCATTGAGTCTTGAATGCTTAAGCTTAAACGCCGCACACGCACACTGGCATAACGCATAATGACCGTAATTAAGGGAATGATAAGAAAATAAAGCAGACTTAATTTCCAGCTAATGGAAAACATAACAATCAACAATCCAATAATCAAAAATGTGGATTGCACCGCTGTCGCCAACACATCTGCGCTCGCATTTGCCACTTGCTCGACGCTATACAAAATAACAGAAAGAATTTGACCCGATGTGGATTGATCATAAAACCGCGCTGGCAACTGCTGAAGATGGGCAAACATCTCTTGCCGCAAACGCATAATGACGTTACGCGAAACAGAAGCAATATAGTAGTTTGAGAAAAAGCTCGCCAGTCCACGCAACACAAAAGCGATGAGTACTGTCAGTGGGGCCCATCGAAGAAAATGCTGATTTTTTGCCACTAGCCCGTTGTTTACCAATGGCGCTAAGAAATGCACAAACCAGGCATCAATCCCGGAATAGAGCATACTGGCAACTATCGCGATCACCAATGCCGGCCAATAACGGCGCACATAGGTAAATAATCGCATGTAAATAATGCGGGCATTGGCTAACGGTTTAGGTTCTTGTTTTGATCGTGACATAAGCGCGTTTACATACCGTAAAAATGCGATATGCTAGCACAATTTACCAACCAACACACGGACCGCCCCCATGTCAGAACTAAAAAACATCATTGAATCCGCTTTTGAAGACAGACATACCCTATCCCCCCAGACTGTATCCAACCTCATTAAAGAGGCCGTTTACGAGGTCATCGAACTATTAGACAGTGGCCAAGCCCGCGTCGCTGAAAAAATCGGGGATACCTGGGAAGTCCATCAATGGCTGAAAAAAGCGGTGATTTTATACTTCCGCACTCATGACAATATCATCATGAACGGCGGGCATACGCACTACTATGACAAGGTCCCTCTGAAATACCAGCAAGCGACTGAAGAAGAAATGAAGTTATCCGGCGTACGCATCGTTCCACCCGCTGTTGCGCGCAAAGGGGCCTATATTGCCCCTAATACCGTATTAATGCCCTCCTACGTCAATATTGGAGCTTATATCGATAATGGGACTATGGTTGATACCTGGGCCACTGTCGGCTCCTGTGCGCAGATAGGCAAGAATGTACATCTATCTGGCGGCGTTGGCATAGGCGGCGTTTTAGAGCCCTTACAAGCCAATCCTACGATTATTGAGGATGGCTGCTTTATTGGGGCTCGTTCAGAGGTGGTAGAGGGGGTTATTGTCGAGACGGGGTCGGTTATTTCGATGGGGGTCTACATAGGGCAAAGTACGCGTATTTATCATCGTGAGACGGGAGAGATTACGTATGGGCGCATTCCGGCGGGCTCGGTTGTGGTACCGGGAAATTTGCCGAGTGCGGATGGGAAATATAGTTTGTATTGTGCGGTGATTGTGAAGCAGGTTGATGAAAAGACACGAGGAAAAGTCAGCATTAATGAGCTATTACGGGACTTTGATCGCCCCCTAACAACCTAGTAGGGCGTTTCACTTAAACGCCATCTTCTGGCAACATTGTAATAATATGTTATACTACCTTTAAGTAAGATAAATAAGGCATACCATATGAGCGCTATAAAAAAAACGGTTTCCATTGATGAAAATATAGCAAAAGAAGCTAGCGCCATTGCACCGAACTTTAGCGCCGTTGTAGAAGCTGCATTGATAGAATATATCCAGCACCATCGTATCCAAAAAGCCATTCAAAGTTTTGGAAAATGGGGACAACGAAAAGAGAGTAGCGCTGATATTGTGAGTGATCTTCGTCGCCAGGATGATCGCGAGTACTTAATACGCAATGACTCCGACCCAAAAGAACTAAAAAACAAAAGCACTAAAAAGAAATAGAGCAAAAGGATAGCTAGATGCAAACAGTTTTATTAGATACTGATTATGTAATAGATTTTTTGCGCGGCAAATCCTCGGCTATAGTCCCTTTACTAAAAGAAAATACGGCTTTTTTAAGCATCCTATCGGTCTATGAATTATATGCAGGAATGTGCCCAGGTGAAGAACAGGCTACCGATGACCTCATTCAAGCGTGTCGTATTGAACCTGTTACGATGGAAATTGCTAAAAAAGCCGGAATTTTTCGTTTCAAAAATCGTCAAAAAGGTATGACTTTATCGATCGTTGATTGCGTTATCGCAGAAACAGCTCGCATCAATAATCACCAAGTCGCAACAAGTAATAAAAAACATTATCCAGAAAGTTCATTTTGGCCGTTTTAGTCAGAGTCTGTTTTTTTCTGCAACTGGTGAGAGCAACTTCAGCTCCTCTATTCAGGCTACAATTTAGCTTCTGGTCTTCTCAACTGCTCCTGTTGTTTTAGCACACTCTCTGGGACATCAGGGTGTCGCAATTGTGCGCCCTTCAAAATTTCTAAGATCTCTGCTTCATCTTTTAAGGGCACCACATCTTTTGGGACTACCCCATTTTTGTCCTGGCTTCTTGAGAGCCCCACATCCATCATCAAATTACTTAATTGATCTGTATATTGGTCGGTGCACTTATTAACGCCACCAAGAAAGTCTTTAAATGATTTTGAATATCCATCCCCCAATTCGCGCTGTAAATCTGTTTTTGCTTTTTCTATTGCTACCACCAATTTTTTTAGTAGCGGTATAATTGCCTGATGTTGACTGTAGGCTCCTTTTGATGTCATTAGATCCCACACTTCTGGCCTGGTCCGTCTATCGATTGTTCGATCTACGTCCTTTCCTCTTAGCTGCAATTTATCTAGCGTTGTTCCAAATATATCTTCGACACGTTGTGCATCAACAGCAATCTTTTTAGATTCCCCGTTAGCATCAAAAGAGTAGAGTCTTGAGCTTGATAGCGGAAAAAATCCAAGAGAATTGTCTTTATCTGGATTATACGCAAAAACAAGAGAGTCTCCATACCGAGGGTCTCCATACTTTGACTTATGCACGTCTGCCGGCAAGACCATACTGAAATAAACTACACATTGATTTTCTAAGTCGCTAATTTTCTTTGTTAAAGTTGCGAGAGATGCATCTAATTGTTTAATGTATTCGTTTCCAAGAACACGCACTTCATGTTTCTCTGGCGTTGCTATTTGTTCTTGCTGGTCTCGCTGTTGCGCCTTCCAAATAGGAACTAAAGCATTACCAACTTCAAGAGGCGACTCATTTTTGCGACCAAGATTTGAAGGTATGCCAAGCAAACTAAAAAGCTCTATTATCGCTGGTTGAAAAGTAGCAATAGTTAAAGTGCCTGCATTATCAGCCTTGCTGATAAGATTTTTCGTAGGACCACCCAAATTAAGTCCGGCAAGCATATCCGGTTTTGCTAATTCACTAAGCTGGTCTTTAATTTCAGCCTCACTGATGGAACTTGCTGGGCTTGCAGAACGACTCGCGGAGTTTGGAGAACTTGGAGAGCTTGGAGAACTCCGACCATGTCCCGTCCCACTCTTAGAAGAGACACGATCATCATCACTGTTAAAGGGTAAACTTGTTGGACTTGCTGGGCGTTGCGCACTTTCGATAATGCGCAAATTTAACTTGTACAACTGCTCCAAAAAAAGAAATGCTTCAGTATCACTTCGCTCGAACAATCTACTGTATATTGCATCTCGCAACGGTTGAGTAAACACATCGTGTATGCTGACAGAAGCCTTATCTGTCTGTGATTTTAATGTGAATACGCGACCCCCTAAAAAAACTTTGCTCAGAGGTACAAACAGCGACTGATTGTTCGTAAACATACTCGTCCCCTCCTAGACATATATCACCAATTATAGCATTGAATTTGGGCCTAATTTGGGTGATGTTTATATCACATTGATTTATAAATATAACTACAGCACAAAGCTAGAAATTCACTTCATGTGTTGTGACTGCTGACCTCCATACTCCCTCACCCGAATAAAACCCATCGCATATGCACCATCCACTTTAGCCGCATCCTTTAACGTGATCGCCCCCACCTTTTCTATTAATTTTTTTAACTCTGCCTCTACATCCTTATTCATTAACACAGCAATAGCGTGCAGATTTTTTTGGTTAGTTGCGATGACATCTGAAAGCAACCTATCAAATTCTTCTAGCAGAAATAGATTCGCTTTATCAAGAATGCTGCTCAAAGAATCGCTAGCTTTTGTGATACATCGATTCAGTTTATTTTCTCGGCTCCAAAACGCGCATGTAGGGGATTCTGGTGCTCTATCGTATAGATCGTGCAATTTGGTAAGAATATATTTTCCCGCAGTAACTAATGATTCTTTATAAATTGCTGTGAGATTTTGGTCGAGCTCGACTACGGTTTCGCTGGCTAACTGGCGATTTTCACGCACCAAACCTGCAACCTCAATCAGCGCCTGGTAAAAATCAAAAATAGTGATGGAGTCTTTCGCTTTTTCTAAAATATCGTCACGAAGAGTACTCTTGATATTGATTGGCGTGTTGGCATCAGATCTAATGTAAGTGGTGATAATATGATTCAATTCTGTTTTTAACTTTTCTGGCGTTATTTTTTTATTTTCAGATAACCGATATAACGCATTTAAAAAATCCCAGTTTTCTAGAACAAATCGCGTCTTTTGTCGGTTATAGATTGCTTGTCGCACACCTTCTGCTAACGGATCAGTCAGCACACAAACACGTTTGCCCTCTAACGTTAGTACGAGAAGATTGTCAAAATCGATAATGATATTTTGCTTTCTGCCCACTGCCATGTGAATCAACTCCTTGCTGATCTTAAATATTATCCTGCAAAACAAATAGCATCGAGCACTATAACAAAAAGCGGTGAAACTTGAAGAATAATATTTTTTGCAGGTTCAATGGAATCACTTTATCCCTGTTTCAGCTTACCATTAGTTACGCTTCCGCTAGTGTTTATTGTTTTGTCATTCTTTGCTTCGGAAAGCGGGGAACCGCTTGCTGGTGATTGCATTTGACCTGTATCGTTTGGCGCATCAGGTGCAAGGCTTACAGGTGTCTTGCGAAAAAAATGTGTTGGGCTCGCTATCGGCCCATATTTCGGCTCAACTTCAGCGTGGCCTGCAGCTGTTATCGTTCCATCGAGAATGCCAAAATTAGCGCCGTGTTTTGCTAATGCCTGAACTACATCCCTATTTTTTAACTCTTCTGCATAATGCGCTGCAAGAAATTGATGATCATCTTTTTGATTGAAAAATGCCGGACTTATTCTCGCCAAGTCTCCAATAACATCTGGACGCTCATACTCAACAGCATAATGAGCTAATCCGCGACCTTCAACGCCTCGTTGCGCCAACAGGTCTATCCCTTGAGACGCCAACAATGTGAGTATCTGTCCATGTCCTTGTCGTACTGCAACTATGGCTGGCGTTACTCCAACTCCATTGTCCTGATTGAGATTTGCTCCTGCCTCGGCTAACGCAACCATGACATCCCATTTTCCGCGATCTGCAGCAAAGTGTGCTGGGGTCCATCCATCAACCAACTGAACCTCTAAAAAACTTTTATCTATTTTCCCTATTTCTCGAATAACTTCCGCATTACCATTGCACGCAGCAATTCGAGCACATTCGCCGAAATTGCTAGAATGAATGATTCCTAGCTCTCGAATCAATTTTGCGTATCCATTTTTTGCGGCGTGATAACTTAACGACATAATATCGTCTTGCTCAATCGTCGGTAATGTTGCAGCAAGTATTTCTGGCGACAAACTATTCAGCATGCATAATGCCATTATCCAATCGTTTTCTTGGATTGCGATAGAAATAGGTGTATTCCCAGAGTGGTCTTCTAGACTAAAATCCGCACCATATTCAGCGAGTACAGCAACCACTTTTTCATATCCTTCCTCAACAGCCCATGTAGCAGGACAAGCGCCATTTTGATCTTCTTGATTGATAAATTGCTGAGCCACTTTGGCTAGAAGACGCATCATATCCACATCACCTTGCATTGCAGCAATATGCGCTGGTGTTATCTGCAGAAGATAATCTCGGTCGACAGTCGCTATCATGCGAATAATATTTAGATTACCCTGATATACCGCATCTAAAATGAATTTTCTTTTTGCATCATTGTTTTTATAGTTTTTATACTCATTCGCTAAGGTAGCCTCTACCACTGACTGGTTGACACGCGCTTTCTTTAAAATGATGCTGTTATATTTTATTGCAGCTTCTAAAGCACGATCGAAACTGTGTTTATTGTTATCGTAAAACAATCCCTTTTGATTGAGATTTCTAAAATCATCGACAAACCAAAAAGCGAGCGGCACTTCTGGCAAAGCTAATACAGATAAAAACTCATGCAATGAATGTCCACCACTGTGATACAACAAATGTGATATTAAACACTTTAGGTATGCACCCATTTTTTGATTATCATCAAATCGGAGAGTATTGTTATTTGCTAATAATTTAAATGCGCGTAGCTGACATAACATAGTGCCTGAAATGGCATTAGCAAAAGGGTGCATCAGTAATTCGAAATTTTGTTTCACCCACTCTGCGTTATGATTAAAACTAGATTGATCCACTCCTCGCAAATATAAAAACTCACTATCACTAAAAGCAATATCATTTTTGGGTACTGGCATATGGGGTTGCATCAACCCTTGGTGCTGCGATGTCACTTGCTCTTGATCTGCTTTGAGTACTTTTCCCCTTCTGTCCGACTTAAAAATATCTGCCCCATACAAATCCAACGGAGCTTTCACCGCATCCACAATACTCATAGACAAAAATGAAGATTTAATTAATAGCACTATCTTTTTTCGGTCGTCCTCTGAAAAATCTGCATAATACTGCCGAGAATTTATTTTATTTAAACTATCCGCGTATTCCATATAAAGTAACAATTTCTTATCATCTATTTTACCCTCTAGCACTTTATCGACTTTATCCTTCATAGCTGGTGGCACCAAATGATAGAGAGAATTCACGTGAGCGTTTAAATCGTCAGCATTTAGCTCTCCAATTGAATTTTTAAGGCTTTCGTAGGCTAAGTGTGTTTCGAAATATCGTCTGGCAGGATCACTGTTAATCGTAGGGGCATCGTCTGAAACCGCATAGTGATGCAATGCAAAATCTTGCATGAGGCTTTTAATAAATAGTCGGTCTTCTGCATTACTAGGGCCTGATAAATATAGCTTTTTTAATCTTTCTACCTCCCTGCTTTTTGGGCTATTTTTATATTTATCAATTAAAAGTAGTAATGCTTGGCCCACGGATATTTTAATCACAGCCAGTCCTCGCAAACAGGTATCAACCTGCTATCCTTTCAGTATAGCAAAGCGCTTTGGATCGGTGACAACGCAGATAGCTCGATGATTCCAATAGTGTTTGCTATAATCTAAATAGATCGCCGCGAGATTAAACCAGGAACCGCAAGCAAAACCACAAGGAACACCCATGTCCTCTATACTGGAACTAGCAAAAACATTCATTAGCCGACCTTCTCTTACACCTAACGATGGTGGCTGCCAAAAAGTCATCGGTCATCGTTTAATGCAATTAAAATTTCGCATTGAGCCGATGCATTTTGGTGAAGTTGACAACCTATGGGCGAGGCATGGTTCACACGGGCCTTTGGTTGTCTTTGCAGGTCATACCGACGTTGTCCCACCTGGACCACGGGAAGACTGGGATTCTGATCCATTTCATCCAACAGTACGTAACGGTATGCTGTACGGTCGTGGTGCTGCTGATATGAAAAGTGGCTTAGCCGCCATGGTGATAGCAGCAGAAACTTTTATTCAAAAAAATCCGCGGTATGCTGGCTCGATTGCATTTCTGATTACTAGCGATGAGGAAGGCGCTAGTATTAACGGCACACAAAAAATGATTGAAGAACTAGTGAAACGTCACGAAAAAATTGACTACTGTATTATCGGCGAGGCAACGAGTGAAAAAGCATTAGGCGATCAGATCCGTGTTGGCCGTCGCGGCTCGCTGCATGGCAAACTCACTGTGCACGGCAAACAAGGCCACATTGCTTATGCACATCTCGCTAATAATCCTATTCATTCTAGCTTTCTTGCGCTCCAAGATTTAGTTAACGAAACGTGGGACCAGGGCAACGAATATTTTCCAGCGACATCGTTCCAAATTTCTAATATACATGGTGGCACGGGTGCTAAGAATGTTATTCCTGGTGCACTAGAAGTATTATTTAATTTTCGGTTTTCTACTGCGGTCACCGTGCATGAGCTGCAACAGCGTGTTGCAAAAATGCTGTCACAGCACAAATTGAATTTTACGCTAAATTGGGAATTATCTGGCAATCCCTTTCTCACTAAACAAGGGAAGCTCATACAAGCCGCCCAAGAAACTCTCAAAGAATTGACCGGCTTTGATACCATATTATCTACCGGCGGTGGCACATCCGATGGACGCTTTATTGCGCCGACGGGTGCTGAGGTAATTGAGCTCGGGCCGCGCACTGAAACGGTGCATCAAGTCAATGAGCATATTGATGTGAACGATCTTGAGAAGTTGCCGCTGATTTATGAGCGGTTGCTAGAAAAACTATTTTTGTAGCCAAAAATACCTTCGCCGTTTGCGGGAACGGTTATATATTGCACGCTGGCTCAATGTTTAGTCAATTGTTAAAAAATCTAACCCCATGATTATTTTTCTAATTGCGAAATCTAAAATTCTGGTTTACCCTAGCGCTCCATTAATGTATTTAATCTGCGTTTTCGCGGGAGAGATGTCCGAGCGGTTTAAGGAGCACGCCTGGAAAGCGTGTGTACGTTAATAGCGTACCGAGGGTTCGAATCCCTCTCTCTCCGCCAGGTTTAGTACTCAGTATGGCTGAGTATATAGGTTAGTTATGGTAGCCAGCGTTGGTCGCTTCGCGGCGATATGCGGTGAACCCCGCCAGGTCCGGAAGGAAGCAACGGTAGCAGCAGATTCGGGCGCCGAAGTATGGCTGATTCTGGTTACCACCATTTTTGATAGAAGCATTGCTTAATATTAAGTTAAATCAGGATGATACAACGTCCATGAGCTACCAAGTCCTTGCTCGTAAATGGCGACCCCATACCTTTGAAGAAATGGTAGGACAAGAACACGTCTTACGCATGTTGACCAATGCTCTCGATAATCAACGTCTACATCATGCCTATTTGTTTACCGGCACACGTGGCGTCGGCAAAACAACTCTCGCTCGCCTACTTGCCAAATGCTTAAATTGCGAAACAGGCATTACTTCAAATCCTTGCGGCACTTGCTCTACTTGCCAAGCTGTTGATGCTGGCCGCTTTCTTGATTTATTTGAAATTGACGCCGCTTCGCGCACCAAAGTAGAAGACACCCGCGAACTACTCGAAAACGTGCAATACGCCCCCAATCAGGGCCGCTTCAAAGTCTATTTGATCGACGAAGTGCACATGCTATCAGGGCATAGTTTTAATGCATTATTAAAAACCCTTGAAGAGCCGCCTGCTCACGTCAAATTTATACTTGCAACGACAGATCCTAAGCGCTTACCTATTACTATTTTGTCACGCTGCTTACAATTTAATTTAAAGCGCGTGCCTGTAGAACAAATTGCAAAACAACTTCAACACATTTGCCAAGCGGAAGGCATTCAATTTGACCTCCCCGCACTGGATCCATTAGCACAAGCAGCCGATGGCAGCATGCGTGATGCATTAAGCTTGCTGGATCAAGCCATTGCAATTTGATGCAGAGTCGATAATAAATTTTCGAGTATTTGATCGAAGTCGGGTGCGTGCTC
>Ga0207012_1008_pt3 | contig 13493 bp, 12 predicted proteins | sample Alteio_BWMinCont_80_FD_153471 | JGI IMG/M metagenome (GOLD analysis project Ga0207012, IMG submission 153471) | Enriched cells from forest soil in Barre Woods Harvard Forest LTER site, Petersham, Massachusetts, United States -... | ecosystem: Environmental > Terrestrial > Soil > Temperate forest >...
GTCTGGGCTTGATTTTCAGAAATAAAGAGTGCATATCCCGGGGTTGTTTCAATCTGATTGGGGACTAGTTCAGGAGCAATCACTTCCATCGATTTACTTTTGAGTGAATAAGGCGAAAGATGATCATTGAAGATCTGCAAAGCAGCTGTTGCAATGCTTTGGGCGAGTTGTTGACTCTCGGTCGAATTGATTTCATTAATCGCGATCGAGGGCTTGCTTTGTAAATGGGATTTTTTCAGTGCAAGAATCCTAGCAACGGATTGGTCAATCCGATTTTCGCTGATTCTTCCCTCTCTTACTGCTTGGATGATCGCCTGATGGGTTTTTTGAATATCGGTGATTGTTGCTTGAAGTTTGATTTGATAGGGGGTAAGCTGTTGTTTTTCCCCTGTGGAGATCACGTCGAGCTGGGCACCTCCGATGCATAGAATGTCGCATCCCGCATTCAAGGCTTGTACGGCCGCTTCTTCAATCGTCCTTGTTTGGTTGAGAACCCCTGCCATGACAAGTGAATCGGAAATAATGATCCCTTGAAATCCCAATTCAGTTCGTAAAAGACCTTCTAAAGTCGCTTTGGATAACGTAGAACAGTGTACAGGATCTAAAGCAGGCACCATGAGATGAGCCGTCATGATCATATCGCATTGATCTTTAAGTCTGATAAAAGGTTGTAGCTCATTATTCAGTAGAGATTCTTTGGATGTATTAAGAATGGGTAGTGATGAGTGAGAATCAGTTGTCACATTGCCATGGCCTGGAAAATGCTTTAAAGTTGTGATGACACCTGATTGTTGATACCCTTGTAAGGCAGCCCTTCCAAATCTAGTGACGATTTCTTCAGTCGGACCAAATGAACGGATCCCAATGACAGGATTTAAAGGGTTGTTGTTGATGTCGACGTCAGGAGCTAGGTTCATATTAGTTCCTACAGCCATCATTTCACTCCCAATGACATAGGCACTCTTTTTTGCGAATTCTGTATTATCCGTTATTCCAAGGGCTCGGTTACCAGGAAAAACAGTGAATCCTTTTGAAAATCGAGTGACAAGGCCTCCCTCTTGATCGGCAGCGATGAATAGAGGAATGGGGTGTTGATTTGAAAGAGCAAGTTTCTGTAGTTGTTGACTAAGGCATTGGATTTGCTCCGGACTATTCAAACCATTTGCCCAGTTGAAATAGATGATTCCTCCTACTTTAATATCTTGGATGAGGAAACGGGCATCTTCGTTTGCCTCTTCTCCGGTAAAATGGACGAGAAGGAGTTGTCCTACTTTCTCTTCAAGTGTCAATTCATTAGAAAATAAGGTGGTCGCATAAGTGAAGTGAAAGGCAAATAGAAATAAAAATAGTTGAAGCATGGTTTTCTAGGTATAAATTAAAAGGAAGCTCTATCAGGCCATGCTGCAGCGAAGGTGGCTTGATGTTCGCGCGCTCTCCAGTCATTAGCAAAACCATCCACACATTTATCTGTCAGTGGGTGGTTGGCTATAAATTGTAGGAATAAAGGTGTGCTGAACGTAATAGCATGGACTCCTACCTCGGCACATTTAATGACTTGTTCTTGCGTTCTTAATGAAGCTGCAAGGATTTTGGTTTTAAGCTGATGTTTTTGATAGATCGTGAGCATCTCTTCTAAGGAAGCAAAAGCATCGATGTTGGCGTCGAGCATCCGTCCCACATAAGGGGCCACATAATCGACTCCAATAAGTGCCGCAAGTAAGGCTTGTGCTGGAGTAAAGATAGCTGTGGCCATTACAGAAACGTTTTTCATGACAAGAGCTCTCATCGCAACGAAACCTTGTTGAGTGGCAGGAACTTTGATGATGATGCGGCCAGAAAAGGCGTGGAGGTTTAATGCTGACTGGACCATTTCATCACTATTTTCTGCTAGTAATTGGACGGCAACTGGTCCATCTTGACATTCGAGTAGTGAGTTGATGATAGTCTCAGGATCTTTTCTTGCCTTAGCAAGTAGAGTAGGGTTAGTTGTAACCCCATAGACGATTCCTAGAGAGCTTGTGGAGACAATATCATTGCTATTGCAAGTGTCGAGCCATATTTCCATGACCATTTCATCCTACTTAATTGTTTGGTGTTCATACTATTAACTTACGAATTATGAAGCAAGATCTAATGAATTTGGAGTGCGGTGACTTGTCACCGCTTTGTTTAGCTCGACTTGTCGAGCGTATAAACTACCAAAAACTGTTCAATTCCATATATAGGCAAAGATTTTGTTGCTAATACGCTCGACAAGTCGAGCTAAACAAAGCGGTGACAAGTCACCGCACTCCAAATTATCCCACTATTTTTTACAGTTTAATTGATTTTTTTTCTACAGTATATCCTCGCATTTGTGTGACTAGGACGACGCATCCATAGATGACAACCAAGACGCAGACCACAAGTCCTCCGGTAGATAACGCCACCCCATAAACAGTTAGAATGTGCCTTGATAGGGCAACGCCGATGATCGAAGCGATGATTCCGATCGCTGAGGAGAGATAGAGCATCGATTTGAGCTGATGAGTCAATAAACGTGCTGTAAGAGGAGGGGCAGTAATGAAGGCTAGAACCATCAAGACTCCAACAGCTCTGAAAGCCCCAATGGCTGTTGATGAGACTTGAGTCATGAGAAGGTAGCTAAAAAATACTGGTGAGATTCCCAGAGCACGAGCAAGTCCTGAGTCGAAGGTTGTGATTTTGAATTCCTTGAAGAAGATCATAAACGAAAGGATATTGAGTCCCAATATCAGATAGACAAGCTTACAATCATCTAATTGTAGCGCATCGACATTTCCCATAACAACCTCTGTGCCGATGTGTGCATTGCGCGTGAGAAGCGTCAGTGAGATGACCCCGATAGCAAATAGTGTGGTAAATACCAATCCCATGCTAGCATCTTCTTGTAGGCGTGCCCATTTCGTAAGTAATTCTGTTAAGAATGCGGTAATGAGACCCATGAGCAATGCGGCAATCAACATGGCATGAATGTTGATGGATGTATGCTCATCTGTGGAGTAGTTGGTCCAGAGAAAGGCAAGGACGATTCCAATCAGGATGGTGTGAGAGAGTGAATTGGCCAGCATCGTCATTTTGCGTAGGACTAAAAATGTTCCCACTAGGGCTGATGAAGCAGCAACACCTATGAGAACGAGGATTTGAATTTCATCGGAAGCAAATGTCAAGGATGAAAAATCACCTGTCACTAGTGACCAGAGACGCCAAATGAGCTGGGTGATGACCCCCCAGAAAGTTTGTCCAGAATAAGGGTTGGAGTAAATCAGTGAATCCATGGTTATCTTGGGGGGATGGGTTGATCGTGAGGATCATGTTTAGGATCTTTTAAGAGCAGCGTCAGCTGTTTTTCGAGTTCGGGAGTGATGATATGTTCCATTTCTTCTGCGCTGCGGTGCACCCGTTCTGCCCCTACACCGAGGTAATCGACGAGATAGACTTCCCATAATCGGTGAAGACGGACAATACGTGCTGCCCATATAGAGCCATCGACAGTCAGTTGATAACCAATTTCTGTGCGCTTGAGCCAGCCGTACTTAATCAGACGATAAAGGATAAATCGGATATACCATGCAGAAGCAGTGTGGTATTTGGCAATTTCTTCGAAGGTGATGTCGCGTTTGGGTTGTCGCCATATCGATTTTAAAATGTTTTCATAGATACATCGGTAACGGAAGTGGATGATGCGAATGAAGCGAATGAGAAGTCCCCGTTCAGGAGCAAACAGAAGGGAGAGTAAGCAAATCGCTGAAGCAATGATAACGATGATCGGACCAGTGGGGATGTTGAGTCGTCCATGTTGGGGATCACTCGACCATAATTGTGTGATTTCTCCGGATAGATAATTGCCTAAAAATCCGCTGATCGTTCCAAATAATGCCGATAGAAGAAACATTAAGTGTAATTTATTGGTGTATTGACGTGCAGCGACTGCTGGTGCGATGAGCATGGCGGACATTAGGACGACGCCGACAGAGCGGATTCCGATGATCACAGCGAGGACAATTAATAAGAAGATGAGGCAATCGATGGCATGAGTGCGGATGCCGATGCTAGTGGCATATTGTCGATCGAAAGCAATTGATTGGATTTCTTTGTAGAATAGGACGATGACAAAAATAATCAGGGCTGATAGTCCCCCGTAGATTGCGATATGGATATCCATCATCGTTGCGGCTTGTCCATAGAGGTAGGCTTGAACTTGACGATAGAGCGAAGAATAGCTGAACTGCACTTCGCTGGCGAGAGTTAACCCGATTCCAAAGAAAGCAGAGAGAACGAAACAAAGGGCGGAATCGCTTGAAACTTTGAGTTTTCGTTGCATATAGAAGATGACGATTAGGCCTATAAGAGCGCTGACAAATGCCCCTCCCAAAATGAGTAGAGAGATGAGAGAATCATTTTCATCATGTAAATTGAGTAGACCTGCGACGATGACCCCTCCGATCACTCCAGGATAGGCTGCATGGGAGAGTGATTCACCGAGAAGAGATTGTTTTCTGAGGAAAACGATGACGCCCACTAACGCTGAAGCGAGGCACATGAGCATGCACCCAATTGTTGGGGCTCTAAGAACGGCATCAGTGAAGTAGAGATAGGGCGAATTTAACATAATTTAAATCGGTCCGCGGGTACCTTGGGTTTTTTGATGTGTCAACTTAATTGCTTCATTAAAGAGGGCATAACTTTTGCCATAGGTCATGTTTAATGTATCTGCATTAAACACCTCGGTGACATTGCCGGCGGCGACAAGACGCATATTCAACATGATCAACCAGTCGAAATAACTTTCAACAGTATTTAAATCGTGGTGAACGACGAATACTGTTTTTCCTCGTTCTTTGAGTTGACGTAGGATATGCATGATGGCCACTTCAGTGGCCATATCGATCCCTGCAAAAGGTTCATCCATGAAATAGATGTCTGCTTCCTGAACCAAAGCCCGAGCAATGAAAACACGCTGTTGTTGTCCACCAGAGAGTTGACTGATCTGCCTATTGGCAAATGAGGCCATTCCGACGAGATCGAGGTAATGGTCGGCGGCCATTAAATCTGCTTTTCTTGGCCATCTGCATAGTCCGAGTGAGCCATATCGTCCCATCAGAACTAGATCGCGCACATTGATGGGAAAATCCCAGTCAACACTTTCTCGTTGAGGAACATACGCAACGCGTCTTCTTTCTTCGTTTAGGGGGGCTCCAAAAAATTCAACCTTACCTGAAAGGGGGGGTACAAGGCCCAGGACAGCTTTGATGAAGGTACTTTTACCAGCACCGTTGGGGCCGACAATTCCCACTATTTTACCTACTGGGACTTCTAAAGAAATATCCCATAGTACAGGAGTTTTATCGTAATTGACAGTGAGTTGATTGACTTGAAGTGCTATTGTGGGGTGGTGGTGAGCTTTTGAATGTTGTTCATGTGTCATTTGTGATCTCGATTGTTCTCTGTTGTGATGACCGGTTGCTCTTTGAGCTGCGAAGCGATGGTGTGTCCGTTGTATTCCATCGTCTTGAGATAAGTGCTCTCTTCAGAACCGGGCGAGCCCATCGCATCGGCGTATAGGTAAACATCGGCAATACGGACTTCAAGTCCCTTCTCTTTGGCTGCCTGAGCAATTTTTCTAATTGAGTCGCGATTCACATTGGATTCTGGAAAGATGGTATGAATTTGATATTGAGCTAGGTGAGAAATGGTTGCTTGGATATCAGATAAACTGATTTGGCTTTCAGGTGCGAGGCCTTCGGGGGCTACAAAGCGTAGGCGCCAGCTACTTTCGTTTTCTCCTTTTTCAGCGAGATAGGCGCGGGCGAAGTAATTGAAGGCGTCGTGACTTGTGACTAGATAGCGTTGATTGGAAGGGAGTGATTGAAGTTCATTTTTGATATGCTCGTGGGTTTCAAGCATGCGCCTGATGAGATGATCTCCGTTAGTTTTATATTGCTCAGCGTGGGCTGGGTCTTTTTCAGAGATGGCTTGTACGATATAGGGAACTGTCTGCGACCATAAAGAAACATCCATCCAGATATGGGGATCGAGTTGTCCTTTATAGAGTAAAATTAATTCGGGATGATCGAGTTGAAGTTTGTTTCCAAGTGCAATTGCCTTTTTTTGCTGATTGAGATAGGTTGATAGGCTGGCTCCATGTTCAAGTCCGAGACCATTAAAGAAGATGATATCGGCAAAGGCAAGTTTTTCATCATCGCCTTTGACAAGTTGGTAGGAGTGAGGATCTAGTTCCCCTTTGATGAGAACGAGAGTATCGACATATTCCCCACCCACTTGTTGGACGAGATCATCAATCATGGCAGTTGTCGAGAACACCTTAACCTTTCCGTTAGGATTCATCCATTGTTTGAGATTTTCTACACGACTAGAAGTTTCGTTGGAAGAACAGCCAAATAATCCGAGTAATAGAAATATGAAGAGGAAGTTATGTAAAAAGATTCCTTTTTTATACCTAAACAACCTCAAAAATTGGTTTTTAAGTTGCGTCAAAGCCCCTCCTTAACATGGCAAAACTATAAATTCCAGTAGAACACCCTGTTGTGAACTCAATTCGTATGGCGTATCTTCCGACATTTTTGATTCTCAGTCCTTTAACATCATCATTCACAGTTGCAGCATCAGTTTTTCGACGGTTTGTGTTCGTGTCAAAACATTTTGCGCAGGGGCAGTGGCGCTGTAAATCACTTAACCGATACTCTTGGATTTTTCTATCACTCCACTCTATAGTGAAGGAATGGTTATCCTTTTGTTGAATTGATTTGATGAGTACGGGTGGGGAAATTAGAGGGGTAGTCATTTCATCTCCTTTAATGGTAGATCAAATGAGGTTAAGCATTCACTCGATATCCGTTGTAGTGCTGTCACATGGGCGACAAAATTTTCTGCTAACTGAGCAAAAGCCTGTGCCGCTGGTGAAAGATCGGCTCCCTGAATAGAAAGAGGCTGCCCTTCATCACCACATCGACAAATTTCAGGATCGATGGGAATATTTCCAAGAAATGGCACTCCTATTTCACTAGAAAGTCGTTCTCCACCTCCTTGACCAAATAGATAATGACGTTCTTGGTTTGTATTGGACTGAAAATAACTCATATTCTCTACGATCCCGATGATGGGAACATTAACTTGATCAAAAAGATGAACAGCCTTTCTGACATCCATGATTGCAACTTCTTGCGGGGTTGTGACCATTAAAGCCCCTGTTAAATTGGCTTGTTGGCTCAATGTCAACTGGATGTCACCTGTACCGGGTGGAAAATCGATGAGTAGAAAATCTAGAGGACCCCAATCGACATTTTTAATAAACTGAGAAATCACTCCATTGGCGATGGGGGCTCGGACGGCGGTTGCTTCATTTGCTTGACGAAAATAGGCCATAGAGATGACGCGAATGCCATTTGAGAGTGCTGGTGTGATCGTTTCTCCTTTTTGACTAGGCATAGTATTCTCTGGAAGCATTCGGCGGATAGAAGGACCATAGATATCGGCATCCATCACTCCCACAGCATATCCTGCACGTTTTAATGCAATTGCGAGATTAACTGTAACGGAAGATTTTCCCACCCCTCCTTTTCCTGCGGCAATCGCAATGATATGGGTGGCGCGAATGGTGCTTCGTCGTTCCTGTTTTTCTGGTGGTTGAAACATTTTTAGTGACATATTACCTATCCTCTTTATACCAAATTAGTCATCATTGTAACAGTTCTCACGTCATTTGCGATATCTTTTTCGTCTATTTAATCGAATTTGGAGTGCGGTGACAAGTCACCGCACTCCAAATTGAATTCTAGTATAAGGACGTTGGGCAATACTCCTATATTGCCAACCTACATTTAATTGCACCCCATCCCAAAAGCTAGAGCCTATAATCTCTGTGGTAAAATTGTTTTTAACCAGTTGTTAATCATAAAAGAGCCTAAAGTAAAATCGGTGGTAAATTAGGGTAAATAGTTCATTTTTCTTGCTCGAGATCGCATTTCATCTTGATTAAAATTTATATAATCTTTACAATTGGTTAATAAATAAAATTAATCCTAGATGTATCGACCTTCAATTGATCGTAATAATTACATTTTTGATTCGTGGATATAGTTAGGAAGCGCTTTAAGTCAGTTCTCAAAGAGAAACAAAATTGATTGTTTTGATCGAAAAGAGCTTATGATGAATAATTGTAATTGCATAATTATATTGCAATTTGATAGAACTGGCAAATAAGAAGAATTTTTTGAATCACGACTATATAGCTAACCAAAGCAGGATAGCTCATCATGTCAATTAAGTAATGTAGAGAATAGAATACAAAAAAAAACAAAACAAGGTAGGTAAAACATATGGAATCCAGTAAAGGGTCACAATCCTTAGACACTTTGATTCAACAAGCAGCAAAGAAAATCGGTGCAAAAAAAGAAAACGACATTTGCCGTTATATTCCTTCTCCTAAGGGTGGATATATTCATCATTTCACAATGCGTAAAATGAGAACAGAAGCTCCTGAGCAACTACGTAGCTTAATTACTAAACACATCATCAATGTGGATAAACCCCATAGCGTCACACCAAAGCCAAGAGCTGCTCGTGGATCTCGTAAACGCCGCGATCAATTTCTATTCACAAAACAAGATATCGAAAGAATGTTAAACCTCGCTCGTGCTACTGGCGATAAAGAGATGATCCGTAGACTGACTCCAAAGAAAGATTTACGCACAATTAAGCGTGAACTCATTGTTTCGATTCGTCATGGTCAAGTTGAACAAGAACTTTGGCACTTCTATGTTGAATCAATTACAGCATTCAACCAAGCTCCAGCAGGCACATTTGCTGAAGAGTCTCTTGCAAGAATTTAGTCTTTCCTCAATTGGATAGTATGGTCATTTGACCATATTATCCAATCCATTTTAATAGTAAATTATCCATCCAAAAGTAGAAATGCTGTCGGCCTGACCATCCAAGAAAACCTAAGTGTCCTCCATAAGGAGATACAGACACTTTAACATGTATAGGAAGGGGAAGTTCGAGGCAAGAACGATAGTCGATAAAAGGATCATCAGCAGAGAAAAGAATGCGACATGGATGCTGAATCTGAGGAAGAATAAATCGACTACTACATTGTTGATAATAGTCAAAGGCTCCTTGAAATCCCCAATGAGGAGCTGTAATGAGGCAGTCGAATTCATAGAGATTGGAAAATGGACGTCCATTAATCCATCGCTCAGCCTGTTTTTCAAGGTGGCGCATGTAGTATTGATTATATAGTTTGTTTAAAGGGCGGGCTAATAACGCGGAACATTGAGCCAAATCTACAGGTGGACAAACGGCAATCGTTGATTCGATCAATTTATTGGCTCCTGCACCCAGTTCTCCAGCAAGTTTTAAAACGATATTTCCCCCTAGCGAAAATCCAACAAGCACAATGGGAGAAAGAGGGAATTTTTTTTTAATTGTTTCTACTACATTCTGTATGTCAGAGCTAACTCCACCATGGTAAGGTCGACTTGCCAATTGGTGCCCAGAACCGCAGCCGCGCATATTGACTCGTAAAACTTGATATCCATTTTGATACAGTTTTCGACTAAATCGGATCATATAGGGGGATTTATGTGAGCCACCGAGACCGTGGACCAGTATAACAGTTTTTTGAGTTGCTATCCAATTCTTTGGGGTAGAAAGTTCGCAGCATAGCTGATCGCCGTCTGTGAGCTGGACGATTATGGGAATAGCTGGGGGTGGGGTGCCTGCTGGACAAAAGCATCCGAGCACAGTCTGCGCATGTGGTGAACTAAATCCAAGAAGGGGCTCAAAAGGTAGGTGCTCTATAGGTTGTATATCCATCATAACCTCCTCCTATTCTCATTATATAGCAATTTGATTTTTATCTGCAAATTAAAGGACTAGATTGTTAGCAATCCATTCCAAAATATCCTTGCGTGCTGCTGGAACGATTGAGATGTGATTTTCTCCAGTAAATATTTTGTATGTCGCTTTAGAAATTGATTGTGGAAGAGAGACAGATAATGGACGCACTTGTTCATCATCTTTAGAAGCACAGAAAAAATGATGGGCCTTGACGTCCATCTCCTTCCACTCAACTTGCTTTTTTTGCCATGCTGATAGACATTCTTGGGCTTTTTGACTTCCCCAATGGAAATCGCTCACAATTTTTGAATGGAATTTTTTAACCCATAATAAATTCCACTTTACGAGGAAATTGAGCTGCTTAGTTCCATAATGAACCCCCGCTATAGAAGCGACTAATAATTTGCGTGGGATTGAGGAAGTTAGCTTTGTTTCCATATACATATTTATTCTGGCTCCGTTGGATGTTCCAACTAAGACAATGGGTTTCTCGGGATGCTTATCAGCGTAATCTTGCACAAGTTCTAGAATAGGTTGTGCAGCTAGTGCTAAGTCGCAGTCACCCTCAAATGGGATATGAGGAGCGAGACAATACATATTTGGATAAGTTTTGTGTACTTCTGTTATGTATCGCTTCCACACATAGGGGCTGCTTTGCAACCCATGGACGAAAAGAAGGAGGCCTTCATTAGTTTGTTTGGAGTTTTCTGGTTGATGATTCCACGGCACTTGATTTTGATCATATTTCATGTTCTCATCGAGTTTGAGATAGATATGGTCCACACCGTGTAGAGGGGGCCTAGATTTTAGAATTTTTATTACTTTATTAAATAGATAGGAGACAAATTTAAAAAAAGCTTCCACAACCGATTTAATTCGCTGCAAAAGAGGGCGTTTATCGTCCACTTCAATTAAATCTTCAGTAAACCCATGGCTAGCCGGGCGTATAAATGAAGTTGAGGGTTGTGTTAAGGTTATTCCCATGGTGGCCTATGAATACACAATGTGCATTTTATTGGTCTCAAATGCGATTTAGAAATCGATTTTTGAGATGTTATGTGTATATAAATAAAGGAATCTGAGTTGTGGTTCAATAATTTCATTTTAAAAGTTTATGCTAGTTTTATTCGATGAGCCACAACCTGTGTTTTTTCAATAGGTCGATAATCATCTCCTTCATTTTATAAAGCTAAAGTTTAACAGAAATTGAAATAATTCATCAATCTCTAATGTTTTGTTATTTATTGATTCAAAAAATAACAGCTGCAGTATTCGATAGACGTCTATAAATTTTTTGATTTAGGGGTTCTATCGGAAAGGGCGATTTTAGATTGTATTGCGATTAAAGCCTCTGGAAATGTTGGTTTAAAATAATCACCCCCAAAATGCCCTTGATCAACGAATTCATAATAATCAGTAGAGAGTTTGTCGTGAACAAATCTGGCCTCTTCAATTGGAATCCATGGATCGTCCGACGATCCAAACTGAATCACCCATTGTTGATTCTTTTTGATAGCCTCCCAATTCCAAGGGGTATTAAAATAACCACTCAGTTTTTCATAATCATTTTTTAAATCGGTGTGATAAGTTCCTACTAATACAGATCCCAAAATTCGATGAGATTCAGCATAACGCATTGCTGCTATTGCTCCTGATGAATGCCCGATGATGATCGTATTTTCATCTGCCTTGAGTTCATTTTCAAGAAAAGGAAGCCAGTAACAGGCACGTGCCAATTGGGGATCGGGAAATTCTGGAGCGACGGCATCAATACCCATTTTTTCCAATTCAGTTTTGAGATAGGGAAACCAGTTATCGGTGGGTTTACACCCCCCATTTCCTGGAACTAAAATTGCTTTGATGGAACTCATTTTACACCTATACAAGACATCTTTCGATTTTGATTGACAAAAGGGTAAATATAAGCTGTATTGAATATTCACGCAAGTAATTCACAAGAGAGCCATTTATGATGAAAAACATCGTTGTTTTTTTGATTTTTATATGCAATTGTTATGTCCTCAACGCAGGGGAAATGGATCCGATGAAACATTCAATTTGGAAATTAAACACAAGCAACCTTGGAAAATTTGAAGAATTTAAACGGATGTTCGCTCAATACGGGATTACTCTTGAGGCGACTCATTTTGATCTCAAAGAAATCGATGCTGATCCAATCAGTGTTGTTGCACACAAAGCTAGTCAATTAGGTGATCATGTCATTATTGAAGATACCTCTCTTGAAATTGAAGGAGCCTCAGTGGGAGTGAATGTGCGCTGGTTATTGGATCATCTTCCTGAATATGCTGGACGAAAAACTTATTGGACTGTGCTTCTTGCTTATAGAGAAGGAAACGAGGTCATTATTTACAAAGGTTGTGTCTCAGGGACTATTGTTCAGCCGAGCGGAACCTCAGGTTTTGGATTCGACCCCGTTTTCTTACCAGAAGGGGCCTCCAAGACACTTGCTGAATCAAAACCAGACCAATACAACGCAAGAGCAAAGGCTGTAGAAGCTCTGGTCAAGAAAAAGGGAGCCATCACCCATCCCGTTATTGAAAAGTGGGAAGGTCCTTGGCAATCAGATGATCATTGAGGAAAAGCTGATCCTGTTACTTAGCGTGTCGCATACTAAAATACAATTTGGAGTGCGGTGACTTGTCACCGCTTTGTCTAGCTCGACTTGTCGAGCGTATAAGCGACTTCAGACATGCCTAATTATATGGGTCGTTCATTCTTCCTGATCAATACCTTGCCAGATTAAGACACGTTTTTGATTGCTTATACGCTCGACAAGTCGAGCTAGACAAAGCGGTGACAAGTCACCGCACCCAAATTCGATTGAATTATGAGAGTCTTACGTTACCTTGATGCCTATACCACTGCTGTGGTGATCTTAAAATATGTCTGATTAAGATGCTTATTTTAAATTAGTTGAATTAAAATAATTATTAGTATATAATCAAAAATGAAGACCAATAGAATTAAGGAGGTAGTCTATGACCACTCCCACCACTTCGGCTTCGAATACACCAGTAAGTAGTACCCCAGGAAGAAGCCCAGATGCTGATAATATTTATCAGCAGTATCTTAATTATTATAGCGACATAAATAATAAAATTAATGCAATTAACCAACTCCCTGCTGCAGTAGTAAACCAGCCCAGTGTTATACAAGATAAAGCTCAGTTGGTCACATTACAACAACAGCTTTACCCTCTCTATATTTCCAGTTACAACAATTCTTCAGCCACCTTATCCTCATTTCAAGCTGCCTGTGCTCCTATCGAAGCAAGCGCTGCAAGTTTATATACTAATGCTGTCCAAGGCGTATCCTCTGCTCCTGCGGCCCCATCCCCAATCACGATCATCGCGAATGGGAGTTCTTCTTCCTCAGGCTCATCGAGTACTGGTAGTTCTACGAGTACTTCTGGCTCTAGCTCATCCACCTCCTCTACATCATCGACTTCTTCTACGAAAAGCACGGGAAGAAGTCCGCAAGCTTCAGATATTTACAATCAATATCTAACATACTACAACGATATCAATACAAAAATTACTGCCATTAACCAGTTGTCAGGAGCTAAACTCAGTCAGCCGAACGTTGTAAAAGAT
>Ga0207012_1134_pt1 | contig 13480 bp, 16 predicted proteins | sample Alteio_BWMinCont_80_FD_153471 | JGI IMG/M metagenome (GOLD analysis project Ga0207012, IMG submission 153471) | Enriched cells from forest soil in Barre Woods Harvard Forest LTER site, Petersham, Massachusetts, United States -... | ecosystem: Environmental > Terrestrial > Soil > Temperate forest >...
ATTTACTGCCGAGGCCAAATTTTCGTGATAAAATGGTTTCTCAAAATCCTGTGGATTTTTTTGTGTATTGTCCCAGGGCGATAATGAGAATGACATTAATACTTGAGCAGCCTTTTCTACAACAGCTTTTTCCTCGGGCTTAAGCATAGTTACATCCAGGTGAGCAGCAGCAGAGATTGGATTTTCTTTGTTTTTCGGTTTGATATCCATTGGTTGTATATCCATTGATGGGATATTGAGTATTTTTTCTACTTCAGACAACGTTTGAAGTTGATTAAATCGGTTGAAATCTGGACCAAATAATTTGAAGTTATAGCCTGCATCAGATTTTCTTCGGAAAATACGAAACGGATTTTGTTTGTCTAAATCTGTGGTTCTTAATATCCATATTCCCTGCCCATTGCGTGTTTTGCAGAAATGAAACAATGAGGAGTCTGGGGTCCTTAGAGCTTTATTCATTAATTGTTTTACAACTGCTTTAACTCTCTCAAATCTAGGGTTTTCTAAAGGAAAATCACTATCAGAGACCTGGCCCAATACCTGTGGCGAACCTTTTAAAGTTGTCCCATGTGAACATGAAGGTAATGCTCTAAATTCTTGTTTAAAAACATTCATAAAAATCTCCAAAATAACTATTAGATAATAAAAACATTTTAATTATACAAATATACATAATAAAAATCAATTAAAACAATTAAATAAAAAAACATACGCATTCTATTATAACGAAATGGTACATGTTCACGGGGTTTGCTATAACGCAGACCCCGTGAACATGTACCAGAAACGACCCTCTCGATAATTGTAATTGACATTTTGAATATTGGCTCCTACAATCCCTCTCAATTCTTCCACCCTAACCTAAAAGGCTCACATGAACAAGACTTTCTTACTCTGCTTCCTTTTTTTTGTTAATACTTTAATCGCCAACACTCCGTTTGTTATTGGAATTGCTGGAGGAACCGGTTCCGGAAAGACGACTTTAGCGAGAAAAATTGAAGATTTGTTAGATCACAAAGCAATACTGATTGATGCCGATTCATATTACAAAGATCTCTCTCATTTACCCTCTAACGAGCGTGCCCTCGCCAATTTCGATCATCCCGATTCTATCGATTTTGGGCAACTTTGCCAAGATATAAGTGCCTTAAAAAATGGATTGAGTATCGATAAACCGATCTATAATTTTAGTACCCACTCACGAGAATCTAATACAACTCATATTGAACCAACAGGAGTCATTATCATTGAAGGAATCCTCATTCTATCTAATAAGGAACTATGTGATCTATGCGATCTGAAAATCTTTGTGGATACCGATGATGATGTGAGAATATTGCGTAGAGCCGAACGCGATATGCGTGAACGTGGTCGCTCATTTGCCAGTGTTCTGCATCAATATACAGCGACTGTAAAACCGATGCATAAGCAGTTTGTAGAGCCAAGCAAACAACGTGCCGATGTGATTATTCCAGGTGAATCAGATACATCAGCGGCCCTCAATCTGATCATTAATGGATTGAAGAACCAGCTTTAACAGTGCCACATATGGGTGGCAATAGATTTTGCAGGCACGACCACGGACTAAAGTCCGTGCCACATATGGGTGGTAATAGGTTTTATGGGCACGACCACGGACTAAAGTCCGTGCCACATATGGGTGGCAATAGGTTTTATGGGCACGACCACGGACTAAAGTCCGTGCCACAAATTGTTACTTGGACAGATCGGGTTTAAAGGTCATGCGGTGGATAGGGCATCTCCCATGAGAAGCAATAGCCTTGAGGTGTTCTGGGGTCCCATAGCCTTTATGCTTCTTGAAGCCATAAACTGGCCATTGAGCATCATACTCCTCCATGAGGCGATCACGAGTTACCTTTGCGAGGATTGAAGCCGCAGCAATCGATTGCGATTTGCCATCTCCACCGATAATTTTTTCACATGGGATATTAGGATGGGGAAGTTTCATTCCGTCGACAAGCAGCCAATGAGGGGTGAGTTTCAGGCAAGAAACCGCCTGTAACATCGCTTGAATTGTCGCTTGATAAATATTGATTCGATCGATCTCTTCGTGAGAAATAATCCCGATCCCAAATATCACTGCGGGATGGTTCGATATCTCATCAAAAAGGTGATCGCGTTGTTTTGCTGATAGCTTTTTGCTGTCGTTGATTCCGCGGAAATAGATTCCGGAAGGAATAATGCAGGCACCAGCAACGACAGGACCAGCCAAAGGGCCACGTCCTGCCTCATCGATGCCTGCAATAATGCGATGACCGTAAGAGCGTGCCTTCTCTTCAAAAGCAGTTAATGCCAGAAGACGTTCATTTTCCATTCTCTCAGTAATGTCTGAGACATCTTTTTGGATATCTACTTTTAAACACGGACTAAAGTCCGTGCCACAAAACTTGCCCAAGGGATTCTGCTCTATTCAGTTACAGGAACACTTACAGATGCACTCTCTGATTCGACAGGAGCTACATTCTTTTTAGGTTTTTTACCTATTTTCCCTTTAACTTTAGATGCCTTACCAGAGCTGCCTCTTAAGTAGTACAACTTAGCACGACGGATATCCCCTTCTTTGACTAGCTCGATCTTAGAGATGCGTGGGCTATGCAGCAAGAACACTCGCTCCATCCCTTCGCCGTATGCCACTCTATGCACAGAGAAAGTTTCTGATAGTCCGGAACCTTTACGAGCGATCACTGTTCCAGTGAACACCTGAATACGTTCCTTTTCACCTTCGATGATACGAATGTGAACGCGAATGGTATCCCCGATACGAAACTCTTGGATATCTTTTTTAAGCTGCTTACTTTCCAGCTTTTGAATTACAGCTAATTTACTCATGTTCTTATTCTCCTAAAATTTTTCAAAAAGATCGGGGCGCTTACTTCGCGTTTTTTCTTCCGCTCTTTCTCTGCGCCATTCGGCAATCTTCTTATGGTTTCCACTTAATAGAACTTCGGGTACTGTCTTACCCTCAAAAACTTCCGGCCTTGTGTAATGGGGGCAATCAAAAATGCCTTTCTCAAACGAATCTTCTGCAGCAGCAGACTCATGTCCCAATACCCCGGGCACAAACCGGACGACAGCATCAACAAGCACAATCGCCGGCAAACAACCATTTGTCAGTACATAATCGCCGATGCTGATTTCCTCATCAACATCACTCTCCAGTGCCCGCTCATCAATTCCTTCATAATGCCCGCAGAGCAGGATTAAATGAGGATAACTTGCAAGTTCTCGGCATTTAGCAGCTGTCAGTGGTGTTCCCTGTGGTGATAAATACACGACATGGGAACCTGGCACCTTCACGCTACGTATTGCCTGAGTCACTGGCTGGGGCATCATCACCATTCCCGGTCCTCCCCCATAAGGGCGATCATCGACTCGGTTATGGCGGTTATCAGCAAAACGACGAATATCAACTAAATTGATATCGATTAATCCTTTTTTCCGGGCTTGTCCGATGATGCTCTCATCAAAGGGCCCATCAAAATAACCAGGAAAAAGGGATAAGATATCAAATTTCATTAATCGGTTATGTTGTTATGCCGTTGCTTTTTTCCGTGCTTTTCTTTTTGCAGCTGTGCTTGCTTTGCCAGCAAGAATTTTTGCAGTTTTAGCATGAACAATACTTGGCGCCACTTTGAGAACTAAATTTTCTGCATTTTCAGATAATTGAGCACCAAGGTTGAGCCAATGTTGAATACGTTCAGCTTTCACTAAAATACTTTTATCTAGTTCGCTTTCGAATGGATTGTACCATCCAAGAGCTTCTAAATACTTACCATCGCGAGGTGCACGAGCATCAGTCAACACCAAACGATAGAAAGGACGGTTATTACGGCCTTGTTGCCGTAGTCTAATTTTTAACGCCATCGGGATCCTCCCATCATCTTTTCTAATTGTTTTAAATTCGGCATGTTTTTAAACATCTGTTTTGCTTGTTTATACATTTTAACAAGCTTATTAATATCTTCCATTGTCGTTCCGCTGCCAGTGGCAATGCGTTTACGGCGCGGAACTGTGAGTTCGCAATTTTCGCTGCGCTCATCTGGAGTCATAGACTGGATGAGTGCTTCGATCTTAAAAAACTCTTTTTCCTGAAAGTCATCTAACTTAAAGTTGCCCATTCCGGGAATCATATTTAATAATCCCTTAAGAGGCCCCATTTTCTTTATCGCTTGAATCTGCGTTAAATAATCTTCATAAGTGAAGGTTGCTGAACGCATTTTCTTTTCTAATAACTTAGCATCATCTTCGCTGATATGCTCTTGAGCTTTCCTCACTAAGTTGATTGTATCTCCCATCCCAAGAATTCGATCAGCCATCGAATTAGGACTAAACACTTGGAGATCATCGACTTTTTCACCGATCCCTTCAAACTTCAGTGGCTGCCCAGTCACTTCGCGAATCGAGATTGCAGCCCCACCTCGAGTATTTCCATCGAGCATCGTCAGGATCGTTCCTGTGATCGCCACACGCTTATGAAACTCAAGAGCTGTATTCACAGCATCTTGTCCTGTTGTTGCATTGGCCACAAACAGGACCTCATCAGGCGATAGGATCTTCTTAAGCCTTTCTAACTGATCCATCAGCTCATCATCGATATGCAGGCGACCTGCAGTATCGGCGATCAAAACATCGTGTCCATTTGCCTTTGCTAAGGCTAACGCTTCCTTTGCCACTCGTATAGGATCTTTCTCATTTGGCAAAGAGAACACAGAAACGTTAATCTGCGTTCCTAGCGTCTTTAATTGTTCTACAGCAGCCGGACGTTGTAAGTCACAAGCAACTAGTAGAGGATTTTGACATAATCCCTTTTTCTTCAGGTACTTGGCTAGTTTAGCGCAATGAGTCGTTTTGCCAGCACCCTGTAATCCACACATCATGATGACCGCAGGCTTTTGAGTCCCCAAATTGAGGTTAGACTCCCCTCCGCCCATCAACGCCACGAGCTCATCGTGCACGACTTTGATAAACTGTTGACCAGGCGTCACAGATTTAATAACTTTATCGCCTAGAACCAGCTCTTTAACGCGTTTGATGAAATTTTTAACAACGCTATAATTCACATCAGCTTCGAGTAGAGCTAATCGCACTTCGGTGACAGCCTCTGCGATATTCTCCTCTGAGAGTTTGCTTTTCCCTGATAGTTTGGAAAGCAACCCCTGCATCTTTTCTGATAGAGTCCCTAGCATATTTCACTCATTGTAACGCGAATCAAAGTCTACACAGCACAATTCCGGTACCTTTTCAATGCCACTAGTTTGCCATAACTAATTGAGAAGATACCAATTCCGTGTGCGGACCATCATAATTAAAAAATCATTCCATTTCAAGTAAAAAGAATCGTTCATGTCCAGCCCAATCAAGTTCGATGGCTCGGTGCCTCCAAATGTGACCTTCGAAGAGTTGTTTAATTGTCTCTCCCTGACCCGTTCCAATCTCAAACCACACCTTTGCTCCTGGATTTAGCCGATTAGGAAGCTGCTCTGCTAATTTTACATAAAATTCCAAACCAGATTCTCCGGAAATTAGGGACAATTTGGGTTCATATTTGCGAACTTCAACATCGAGGGTATCATATTCTTTTTCAGCAATATAAGGGGGATTGCATACAAAGAAATCTGCTTTTCTTTGTAGAAAAGGTTTCAACAGATCTCCTTGAAGAATTTCAACTTCTACATCATTTGTGGAAGCATTTTCCTTGGCAATCTCAAGAGCTTCTGGTGAGATATCGGATAGAACCACCCTTAACTCAGGTAAATGTTTCTTAAGGGCGATTCCAATATAACCAGAACCGCAACACACATCCCAAAGCTCTTTTCCTTCGAGATTGCAGGACTTAAGATCTTTTATTATTTTTTCAACCAAGATTTCGGTTTCTTGTCTGGGTATCAAGACATTGGGTGTGACTTTAATTTTACATCCAGAGAAATCAACCACACCCTTGATATACTGTAGAGGTTCTCCCTGAGAACGTCTTTTCAACCAGGAGCGGCATCGCTCAAGCTCAACTTCAGTTAGAGGACGATCAAAATTGAGATAAACCCCCATTCTTCCTATTTCTAAGGCTTCACCAATGAGCTCTTCCGCTTGCCTGCGAGGGTGTTGGATCCCCATTTTCTTGAGATGTTCGGTGGATAGATTGAGAATTTCTAGTACAGTATGCATAGTTGACTCAAAGCTCTTGATTATTCATATTCATTAGCTACTAAAATTTAGGTATTAAACAAAAAATTCAACACAAAGGCACAAAGAGAAGGCAATTCATCGCAAAGACGCAAAGATACGCAAAGTACCGCAAAGAGAGCAAAATAGAGAAAAAGATTTATCATTTTTCACACTTCTGATCATCTGTAGCGCACGCGCGCTACAGATGATCAGAAGTGTGAAAAATGACAGTGCTTCATTCGCGGTTTGGCAGTTCATCATGCGCAAGCGATATAGGATTTTAGGTCATATCCCTTGCGCATGATGAACTGCCAAACCGCGAATGAGTTAAAAGCTCGGTAGTTGCGTTTTCCCTCTCAGTGATCTCTGTGGCTCTGTGGTAAAACTTTGCTTTGCTCTCTTTGCGGCACTTTGCGTATCTTTGCGTCTTTGCGATGAATTGCCTTCTCTTTGTATCTTCGTGTCTTTGTATCTTTGTGTTGAATTTGTATTTAACTCTTATTCTTGGAGTTTTTGTTGGTGGAAATAGGCAACAAGAGCCACAGGAAACTCTTCGAGATCGCCATTCATCACGTGATCGAGATTGTATTTAGTTAAATTGATCCGATGGTCTGTCACACGGTTCTGAGGGAAATTGTAAGTACGAATCCGTTCAGAACGGTCCCCACTTCCCACTTGTTGCGCTCGATTACTAGCAATCGCTGCATTTTTCTTTTCCAACTCAGCTTCAGCTATCCTAGCTTTTAGAAGGCGCATCGCCTTATCTTTATTCTTATGCTGGCTTCGCTCTTCTTGACAATAAACGACAACGCCCGTAGGAATATGTGTCAAACGTACGGCACTATCAGTCGTGTTGACGTGCTGTCCACCGGCACCAGATGAACGATAGGTATCCACACGTAAATCTTTCTCATCGATGACAACATCGGTGTCTTCATCTGGCTCTAGAAGAACCGCAACGGTGATTGCAGAGGTATGAATTCTTCCCTGAGCTTCGGTATCTGGAACGCGTTGTACACGATGAGTTCCCCCCTCGTGCTGCAAAAGGCGATGAACATTAGGTCCTGTGAGAACCATGATATACTCTTTAAAGCCGCCAATTTCAGAAGGAGTACATGAAAGCAATTCATAACGCCATCCCATGCGGTCAGCAAATAAGTGATACATGCGGACGCAATCTCCAACAAACAATGCGGCTTCATCGCCACCAGTACCAGCTCTTAACTCTATGATTGTAGGACGGTTATCATTGGGATCAGGAGGAACGAGGAGTTGTTCAAGTTTAGCTTTCAGCTCAACGAGAGATTTTTCTAATTGTTGATTATCTTCACGCAAAATTTCGGCAAATTCTGGATCTCTTTCTGTAGAGAGGAGATCCTTATTATCTAGAAGCTGCTTTTCAGCACGGAGAATGGAATCGCGAGCTGTTTTTATTTCGGTTAGATAGGCATGTTCCTGAGTCAAAGCTCGATATTTCTTTTGATCATTGAACACTTCTGGATGACCGAGTACCGATTCAACTTCAGAAAGACGTGAAAGCAGGGCCCGAATTTTATTTTCCATAACCATATCCCTATAAATCACATAGAATTAACATCATTTTTCCAAAAAAAAACGAAAGAGGCCTTTTGCATCCCAAATCACAAATTATTGTGATTTGGAGTACAAAAGGCCTCTTTCGCTTTCGTGTTATTTCTTCTTAGCAACTTTTTTTGCTGGAGCTTCTTCTTTCTGCTCTTGCTGTTCGCCTTCACCATCTTTTGCTGGCTTTTGAGCGTAACGCTTTTTAAACTTATCAACACGGCCTTCCGCATCGACTAGCTGCTTACTACCAGTGAAAAAAGGATGAGATGCTGAGGATGTTGAAACTTTCTGTACAGGATACTCAGTCCCTTCAAAAACTTCAGTTCCTTCAGGCTGTAAAGTCGATCCACAAACGAACCTGTGTCCAGTAGAGGAATCGACAAATAGTACTTGTTGGTACTTCGGATGAATATTTTTCTTCATTAACTTGCTCCATTAAACTTTTTCGTGTAAAAGATGATGATAGGCACTCTTTCATTAAAAAACAAGAACTTTTATGAGTTTTACAACATTATCTTCATGGGGACCGGGGATCACCCCCTCCACAATCAAGCGACTGATTATCTGGACTTGCGTTCTCGCTCTCATTTCAGCAACGCTCCAATCACTTTTTGATAAGTTCAATTTTTTCCCTGGTCCCGAATATATTTTTAGTTTGTCGTGGTGGGGAATTAGCAAATTATTCTTATGGCAACCTGTTTCCTATCTATTTATAGTCGAATCACCCTATGGACTGAGTTTTTCATTTTTTATCTCACTATTTTTCAGCATGTATATCTTGTGGGTGATCGGCACTCCCCTTCTAGATGTCGTGGGAAAAGGTCCGTTTTTGCGGTTGTATCTGGTCGGTGGAGTTGTTTCTGGATTACTCACCATCATGATCACCACCCTGTTTGGTCAGACTGCCCACCTTGCAGGGGCAACTCCTTCTATTATTGCAATTCTGACTGTATGGAGCATGGCTTTTCCTGAAGCGGAGATTTTGCTCTTTTTTCTGGTCCCTGTTAAAGCTAAGTGGCTCACTGCTTCCATCATAGGACTAATGTTCCTCGTCGCCCTATCTGAATGGGATTTAATACATTTAGTTCTTTACATGTCAGCTGTCATTGTCGGGTACGCCTATGCAGCAACAGCCTGGGGATGGCGTTCGCCCTTTACTCAGACTCGTCCACTTGATGCACGACTTGCCAGCTGGGGTTTATATTTACGACGTCACACTCCAAAACGCCCCCAGTGGCTCAAATTTAAGAGTAAATCAGCAACGCCAGAAAAAGCAAATAGTGGTAAAGCCAATAAAGTGATCGACATCACGACAAAGCAGCCCTTAAGTAATGATGATGCCTTCGTCGATGCCATGTTAACGAAGATCGCAAAATCAGGGGAACAATCTCTTAATTGGAATGAGCGTAATCGCCTCCAACAGATCTCTGAAAAGAAACTCAAGAAGTAATTTGTAACTTATTCTCTACAGAAAGCCCTTCTTGCTTTAATAGACTTTCAAGAGTCCACTTTAAATTTCATAGACCTCAGGCATCATTAACTGCACTGCTTGAACCATCATTCTTTTTGCATTCGAGATCACTTTTAATCTACTGTATAGAGCAGTAAGTTGTTGCTCATTTTCTAGAGAAAGCTCTGCCTCTTTTAATAGATTTTCAATAGACCACCCTAAGTTCATTTCTGAAGGGTCCTCCATTTGTTCGGTATGAAAAATATCAATAGCTTTTTCCAAACAAGCTTTACCATTTTCAAATAACTCTAAAGACCTGATACAAAAATCTGCTATTCTTACTAGTTGATTGATTTTATTTAATCCTTGCCTCTTTGAATTTTCTTCAAATAACTGGCTATCGGGTAATTGTTCCACCTGAGCAATGATTTTATCGATAAATGCTGACATTTTTGCCCTTTTTTCAGCTGGATCTTGAATTGCGATTAATGGAAATAGCTTTAAATGTCGAATAAGTATTTCTACTTTCACGGCCTGATTATCAATTCGATTAGCATAGTCGCTAAAATTATCAAAACGCTCAAGTAGCCCTACTGTATCTACTAATCCAGACTCAATAGCTTGGTTAAAATCAAGCCAAAAAATCCCAGACTTTTTGATTTCTTTAGCCATCAGATCTCCCTGGGGTGAAGCACCACTACCCGGTCTAACTGCACTTATCATAAAACCTCTTTTTAAATTTAGTTTAATTGTAACGATTGTACAAGAAAATAAAATTTAATTCAACAAATTATTTAATTCTTGTTAAGTTTTATATAAAGTAATCAATTGTTACTTATTATGGAATTAACGCAAACTTTGGATGAGCGACTTCTCGCTGCTTTCTAGAAATCAGCCGCTGCTGCACCGGCACCCCGCTGCCCTCCTTTAGATAAAGGAAATAGAGGTAAGCCAGAAACCCTTTCATAATCCGATATTAATGATTCTAGCTCGAAATGTCTAGTTTCCAACCCTAGGATGGAAGATAGGTGTACTAATTGCTGAAGCTTAATTTTAAATAAAATACGAAATTCCATCTTGTCTAGCTTTTTATCGTTAGAGCTCATTCCCTCCGCTACCCAAGCATTGATCTTTGAACAATTCATCTCGATAATAGACTGTAATGCCGGAGCAGAGTTTACGGGTAATGGGGATAAGTTTTTTGAGGATAGTGGCTTAGGGGATAAAATTTCTAATTTCAAAGAGATACACCCAATCAATAGTTCTACCGAATCGAATGGTTCAATACTAGACTTTTCTCTTTCGAGATCAGCAAAACGCTTTGCAAAATCTATTTTCACTTGGGTGGTCTGATTTACATTATTTAAGGAATCAATCGTGGATGCTAATCGGTCTTCTCGCATATGATTAGGAGAGCTCTTCGGTGAGATGATTGGCAGAAGACCTATACATACAATTGTCAAATCGATAACACTATTTATATTTTTATTAGAACAACGTGAAACCATCGCAAGAGCATCATCCCACGCCGTCTCTAGCTGTTTTAACCAATGGGTAGAATTTTGCCTATCGCCTTCAGCTATAGAGTTACGAAAGAGAGTGATGGTTTCTTGAAACAATTTGCAATGTTCTTTTACTTTACTATCAAGTGATTGCTCTTCAGGACTTTTAAGGTGGCCTTGCATATGAACAGGAAAACCTGCTCCTGGATAATTATTTGCTGGATCCATAAACACCCCAAAATAAACTAAAACAACTCAAACATTATTATAAACAAAAAAATAAATAAAATCAAATTAAAATAAATGAAATAATTATCATCTTGTTAATATATATGTTATTACGAAATATATTGAAAAATTAAGGGGGTATTTAGGTAAGTCCTTATCTCTGATTAGGGGTCGTCCAACGCTTCCAATGCTTCAGCCCTCATCATTATTGACCCTAAAACGGCCTCAAAGATCTGGCTCTATCGATTATCAAGGCAAGATCCTACTGAGCCTGTATTATCGTTTTAAATATACCCAAACAAAGCAGTAGAGGATAACCCGTAAAGTATATCGGAGGCTCTACACACGGGGCTAAATTCTTAAGCCACTGCCGTGGCGATCTTTAAATCTGAAACGTTTTGAAAAATGGTGTGGGCTACTTATTGGGCTTTTTGTTCCAATTTGGATCTTGAGCTTTGAGATAGTTGAAAATCGCCACTCTTAAGAAGGAAGTGAGCTCACTACCAGGAATTAAACCCTCGTTGTTTCCGCTCGGTTTTAGGCTTCTAAGATAGTTGGGAGTCCTCTCTTGGACAATATTGCGCCAATAGTTGCGCGCATAGTTAGGATGACTTGCCAGAAACTGACGCAACTGCTCTTGAGTAGGCAAAAACGTATTGATCGCCTCTCCATCGGCAAAGTAGTTTTGCCATCCCTGGAAGGCTATCCTTACATCGACAGGAAGAATCTCTTGGGAAAGAGTTGCTAAATCTTGGATAGGGTTTTCTTCAAGTCCTTCAACCAGCTTTTTATACCCCGCAGGAGCATCTACCCAAAAGGGAGGTTGCCACTCTTGAGCGTAGCTTAAGAAACTGAGAAACTCTTTCTTAGGAATTGGCGTAGAAGTAAATTCACCACTAAGCAATCTTTTCCAAGTATGATAACGAAATAATAAGTCAGGCGGCGCCGTTGCAAACTGGTCGGCTTGAGCCAAATCAATTGTAATTTTATCTAGATATTTAAAAGCGGGAAGATACCCATTTTTTTGTTTCGCATTGATTCGCATATATTCTGGATTTTGCCATAGGAACAGGGAAATTTCTCGGTTAGTTACTTGAAGAAATGGACTAATTTTAAACAACTCACTCAGCCGATTTGTATACCAACTTCCCCCGCCTAAAACAAGAGCGGCAACAACCGCTATGAGAAATAGCCATACCCAATAGGGAAAGGTAGGTTTTTGTCGGCTCTCCTGAATGAAATCCTTTTCTGAGAGCTCTTCCACTGGTTCGTTCATTTCTTTCCTCTTAGTAACCGTAGCTTACTCGCACGCTAAAATAATGTGTAGGGCATTTACTAAACTGTCCTTCCAGAGAATAACCATCATGGTATTCCATAAAAAATCGGAGTTTACGACAAAGCCCAACCATCTTACCAAACTCATATCCTAAAATATAAGTCGCGTCAATATGATGTTTAAAACTTCCATTCTGACGGAAATGCATTCCATAAATTGGGCATCCATAAAGTCGATCACAACGGTCGATAAACCCTAGTCTTAACAATCTCAACTCTGCTCCTATAGCCGAGTAAAATGGTTCCATTATAAACTCATCATCTTGTCCAACCATATACCCTAACCCAGCATAAACTCGGATCTCTTGAGTAAAGTCATGAGAGACGAAGAAGTCGATATACTCAGCACTCGCATTGCGACGGTCATAACCGGGGTGATTGAGTAGGAATTCATCTCCAAGGTGAGATGAGATATGAAATAATCGGAGACGAAATTCCCAAGTATCGATTGCATAGGTGATGGGAACACCCCCGTAATAGTCAGCATTGACGAGTGGTGAGGAATATTCTAATGGATCAAAAACCGCCCATAAAGCACCTTCAAGCTCGATTTGGAGATCGCCGCCCCATGGCCAAACATCCACCCAACGACAGATAGGAAGAGTATCCCCAAAAGAAACATCGATCACATTCCGATAGAGAACGGTGTCGTTAAAGCGCCAGCCGCCTGAATAACAAATTTGGCGAGGATCGGCCATGAATGGACGGAATAACACAGGATCTTCTGGCAGCCAGATAATACCCTCTGAAGCATTTTCAACCGTCTCTAACCCTGGGTCAATATGTCCAGGTCGAGCCATACCATCGCACTCCATGGTGAGGATATTGCCAGGTTGATCATAGTAATAGTTACAACCAGGCTCACAAGAATCACACTCGTTGTTGGAATCTTCCATGAATACGATTGGATCATAAGTTAGATGTTCATAGTTCGTTTCGGAACAATAATTAGCCTCTTCAGCAACCATTGGCAGAATTAGCAACATTTGGCTAGTGATTAAACCCATAAACACAGCTACATAACTCTGTTTTTGAAGTGTTTTGTGTGTATCCATTTATTCTCATTCCTCAGTTTGGTTTTGATGAAATTCAAATTGAATGTTGATGTATAGCGCAAATCGAAAATACTTTAAAGAAAAATGTAGACTTTAGAAAAAATTCCCGAAAAGAAGTTAGGCTTGCGGTAACTTCTCAATTA
>Ga0207012_1135_pt1 | contig 13408 bp, 9 predicted proteins | sample Alteio_BWMinCont_80_FD_153471 | JGI IMG/M metagenome (GOLD analysis project Ga0207012, IMG submission 153471) | Enriched cells from forest soil in Barre Woods Harvard Forest LTER site, Petersham, Massachusetts, United States -... | ecosystem: Environmental > Terrestrial > Soil > Temperate forest >...
ATAGGAAGTGAGGGGAGGCATAACCAAATTCAAAATAATTCATGATCCCATCGAAATATTTTGCTTGAACAATTCCTAACTCCCCAGAATGCCCCCCTTCAATTGAAACAAGCGTTCCGTCTATTTCTCCTTGCAGGTATACCCAAGAATGACCAACATCGCGATTTTTACTTCCATTGCTTGGATGCTTCTCAAGAGTTTTGAAGAAAGAATAATTGTTTGTGTAGTCCAGATGAGGAGCATCAACCAGGACCACTAAGAAATAAGGAGTTTCTACTATAGGAACAGACGAAACCTTCCGGCATTTAAGATGGGCGTATAGATCGCGATAGGCTTCTGTACAAGGTGTTGAACAACTCGTTAGGAAAATAAAAAATAAGATGAACCCATACATTTAGAAACCAATGGTGACGTTAATTCGACATTTCTCAAGCCGTTTGAGAGTACGCAAGAAGATCAACCAATCGTAGGCATCATAGCGGTGTGAGCCTTTGGAGTTTAACTGAGAAAGACGATTGCCAAGCATGCGGTGACCCATAAATCTTCCATTGCCATCAACAAGTTCAAAAATCAATTCTAGAGTTGTATCTCCAGCTTGTAGGTTAACGTTTTCCCCAAGCGTAAAAGTTGAGGATTTTTCACCTGAAACAAGGAATTTTACCTCCTCTGAATGATCAATACAAAATGCAATTTCTCGACCTAGCTCTCGATCTTCAACTTCAACAGGACCATCCAAATCGAATGTAAGAACGATCTTATTTTGAGCAGTTAGGAATGAAGCGAGTTTGCCTTTTCCCCCTTGGCAAACGAATGAGTGGACGTGCTGGTGATCCCCCCATATGAATTTTAATGGATAGACTCCCTTTTCGAATGATTGCGGAAGATTCATTTTTTGTTCAATGACACAATAGGCAATATCCTGAGAGTGATAAAGAGACCATTTGGCATCGTCAAATGTTCCTGATACCTCTAGAGGGTAATTAACCTCAGAAAAAGTATCTTCAAATGGTGGAATTAATGCAGCTTCAAGGTGAACAGGACATTCCTTTGTAATACGAGTTGAGATTTTCCCTGTAAAATAGCTCATAAACAGATCGTATAGGGTGACTTGAGGCTCTTGTCCTTGTTGCCATTCCTTTATGCCAGGTCCAATGTAGCAACATGTTTTTCGATGCCACGTATTTTCTAAATGATGCCAGAATCGACTCCAAGGGCTATCACTCAGACGATGATAGACCATTGTAAGACCTGTTAGCATATCTCCGATAGATTCAGGGGAATACCAATAGATAGAATTTTGCTCAGTTTCGAGTTGTTTGAGAAGTTTTTCACCTTCCAGTTCAATTTCGTTCTGATGCAATAGTTCCCCTCCCATCCTGGCAACAGCAGCAATTTTGATTGCAGTCGGGTAGTGCGCAGCTTTTTCTGAATGAGCACTTAATAAATGCTTCAGGAGATCTAATAAGGAGAATTCTAAACGTAATTTGAGTTTCTGACCAAGAATCTGATGAAATTGCTTAAGGGTCCAGTAAATGACAATTGCCACCTGTACTCCAATAAACCGGTCCTTACAATTTGGGTACTCATGTAGGTAGATAGGAAAGTTTCCTTGACCAACGACTTCTTCATTGCGATTTTGAAAGTGGAGTAACCCCTCTAAAATTACCTTTGCCTCTGTGATGTTCTCAATTGTGCGGCTACGGAGTAGGTTGAGAGCTAAGAGAAAGTTTTCAACAGTAGGGATCGGAAGGTGATGCTCTTCATTCTGATTATAACAATAATGGAGATAGCCCGTTTGGGAGCTTTTGTGCTTCCGTCCGTAATTTAACCCCAACTCTAAAAGCTGTCTCATCATGTCTGATCGATTATGCATACTGTAACCTTGCGATAGCGGATTCAATTCCTTGGATAATTCCTTGCTTCTCTGCCGAGGGAGCAATGACATGTGCATTTTTTAGGAGTTCGCTAGGTGCCGTTTCCATCACAATTCTCACATCAGCGATATCCCACATCGAGCAGTCGTTATAATCATCACCTGCAGCAATGAGTTTTCCTGGTGAAATCCCCAGCAATTTGACAAGGTCTTGTAAAGCATTCCCTTTGCTAATTTGCGGATGGGTAGCTTGGATAATATAATAGTCTTTATTAAAAGGATCGCGAATCAGAGGAACATGTAAATTCAAATTTGCTTCGATCTGTTCAACTAATTTTTTCGCTTCTGGATACAATCCAAAGCATTTAATGGAAGGAAACGATTCCAACTTCATTTCATCAAATGTCTCAATGGGCCGCCATGTTTCTTTAAACGCTGTGATACGTGATTGTAAATAGGGGAGGAGATCAGCAGAGAATTTCTTTGGTCTGAAATAACAAATGTCGTTATGTTCATAGCCACCATACACAACAAAATCGCTTGGGCCATCTTCGCAAATAGATTCCATCTCCGCAAACACAGAACGATCTAGATAACGTTTGCTGATAATTCGACGACTCGGCATTTCAAGAATGATCGCCCCATTTTGTACGGCTAGATAGGAGCGAAAAGTGCATCCTTGCAGGAGATGAATGCTTCCAGAAAAAATCCTTCCTGTAATAAAAGCAATCACCCACCCCTGAGATGCCAAATTCTCTAGATATGAAATCACTTCATTGGGAATGGGGTTCGATCCATGTGTCACCGTTCCATCAATGTCTAATGCTATAATTCCTGTCATCTTTCCTCTAAGACTCAATTAATTGTAATTATTCACATGGTTCACTATAACGCAGGCCTTCAGCCTGCCCGAATCTCTTTGGATTTACCTAGGGCGTTGCCCTAGGCTATTATAAACCAGGACTTCGTCCTGAGCAGCAAAATTTTCAGAGCGAAGCTCTGGGTTATAACAGCCTAGGGCAACGCCCTAGGTAAATCCAAAGAGATTCGGGCAGGCTGAAGGCCTGCGTTATAGTGAACCATGTGAATAGTTATTTTATAAGATATAAAGACTATAGCATGATAACAATTTGTCCCCAATACAATTAAGTTAGAAATAAACGTTGATGGCACCGCTGCACCCAACAAACTGCGGTGAATTACATCCTGCAAATGAACACCATCCCCCGACAATTACCCCAATAGTTTTACTCCAGTTGTATTCGATGGCAGGAGCTACACTAAAATTGCTACCCGCGCGAAGACCAACAGGAAAAATTGTGTCTCCCTTGAACGTGCTTTTGGAACTCCATCCATTAATGATGTCTAATGCTAAAACCCAATTGTCGGTGAGTGTGTATTCAGCTCCCAGAAGGACAGCATAGTTAAAACCAGGATGGATAGTCCCGTGAGTAGTGGGATCGCCACCATAGGAGTTGAGTCCATGGACTGATGCTGGTGCATATAGAATTGTCAGTACGGTACATCGGGCATTCAGATAACGATTATCTTCAAAGTGAAAAAGTCTTGATGTGGAAAGACCTAAATGAGTTGCATAAGAACCCGATCCTATTGAATCGACACCAAGTAGTCTGGGTTTTAAATTCTCATATCGACCAGTAGGGAATATTTCATAGACCGCGAGACGTAAAGGCATTCCATCTTTACTATCTTCGATTAGCTGGAAATCGAACCCTACAGATAAATCTCTAAACCCAGTAGCTGATAGATTTCCTAGCCAGTTGTAAGAACTTTGCGCATTTAGAGAGAAGTCGACTCTGTCGATCAGGCCAACTTTACAAACCAATTGGGACGTAATCTGATTATAGCGAGGTGCTGAGACCACTTTACCATCGTTATCATAAGCCCCTGTATTCACGACCCAGGTGCAGTAGGGTTCGATATTAAAATGCTCAGCAGGAACCACTCTTGCGGAGGGTGTAAACAGAGGACCAGTAAACCAAGGATGGTCTCCTGAAAATGGTGGGGACAAGCAATATCCATAGGTCGAAACAAAAAGAATGATAATCAGCTTAAGGAGGGTACGTCGAAACATATGTGGCCCTTTACGATATTTCATTGAAAACAAAGTAAGTAATATGTACATTATTACGAAAAGGAAATTTAATATGAAGCATTCTTCAACTAATATTTACATGGTCCGGCATGGACAGACTGATTGGAACCTCGAAAGGAGAATTCAAGGACATACAGATATTCCTCTCAATGATACTGGTAGAGCGGAAGCGTCAGCATTAGCGCAAGCATTAACAAACATCCCGTTCGCCACGTGTTATTCATCCGATTTAAAACGAGCTTTTGAAACTGCCCAGATTCTCATCACTAAACATCAATTGGATATTGAAATCGATCTACGTCTACGTGAACGCTATTTCCATGATTGGGAAGGGAAGTTATTTGCTGATTTTTATCATCCAAAATCAGAACACGGCCCTCTTGTTGAGTCTGAAGATGTATTGTGTGACCGAGTTTTTGATTGCTTTAACGACTTAGTTAAGAGAGATAATAAAGGGCCTATATTGGTTGTCTCTCATGGTGGAGTGATGAGAAACATTGTCGCTCATCTACTTAACATCAAACACTTGCGGAATGAAGTTTCCACGACAAACACCGCAATGATCCAAATCGGCTATGAAAATGGTCAATGGATCCTTAAAGAATCACAAGGAATTCGATTGCCCGAAAACTCTCTAGTCACGTAGTGTTAAACTAAAGTAAGGATTGATCATGATGAAATTATTGCTCTGTTTGTTTCTTTGTTTTGCTGGGACTTCCTTTTCCGAAGAAAGTGTTCCATCATACCCAGATCAGCATTCTGTAAGTCTCACCCAAAAAAATCTAGAGCCAGTTTTTCCAATCGAAGAATTGATCAAAAAACCAAATAAGCAAGATGATAAATTTTATTCGGAATTTATCAATATGCTCGCTTCCCTCGGACTGATCATCGCTCTGATCTTTATTGTGGCTTGGTTTCTCAAACGACTCGCAAATACACGACTCACTCAAGTAAACAATTCGAGCTCAATTAGAATCATAGAAAAGCGGATTATTTCGCCAAAAACCTCTTTGTTTTTATTAGACATCGAGGGGACTACAGTCTTCATTGCCGAGTCTGCAAACGGAGTCACACGTCTCGCTGAGTTTTCAACAAAAGAGGAAGCAAAGCAAAGTTCATCGTTTGAAAAGCTCCTAGAAAGCAACCCTAAGAAATAGGCTAAATGCCGGTCCTCCGATGCTGTGAAAAATAGTGGGGTAATTTGGAGTGCGGTGACTTGTCACCGCTTTGTCTAGCTCGACTTGTCGAGCGTATTAGCAACAAAATCTTTGCCTATATATGGAATTGAACAGTCTTTGGTAGTTTATACGCTCGACAAGTCGAGCTAGACAAAGCGGTGACAAGTCACCGCACTCCAAATTACCCCACTATTTTTCACAGCATTGGAGGGCCGGCATCGAGTTTGTTTGAAATGATCCCATCAACCTCTAGGGCGATCAACGATTGAGCCCGGCTGATTTCATCTACAGTGAAGACCCACACTTCGATTCCACTAGAATGTAAATCATGAACCAACTGCGAAGTGACAAGTTTCTCCCACACAGCCATATACCCCACCCGCATTTCAATAAAGCGCTCGATATACTTCATTTCTTCAACGATCCCAATAAGCGAAATATCGAGTTGATTTGCTTTAATCAACTTCTGAGACTCCAAGACTATTTCTGGAGAAAAACTTCCAATGATGAGCTTTGGAAGATGTTGTAAATCCAAAAGAATATCAAAAATAGCGCTAACAAGTGTTAAATCCTCAGAGCCACACTCTTTGATCTCGAGCATCAGTCCGGTATTTTGCCAACCCAAATCGAACACTTCACGCAAGGTGGGAATCCGTTCTCCAGCATAGGCACTTCCAAAACTCGTCCCTACATCCCATTGTTTTATTTCTTCTAAAGTTAACTTGCTGATTTCCGCGACCCTACCTGCCTCGATGGCTTCCTTAATGACGGGATCATGAATGACGACGGGAATTCCGTCCTTAGAGAGTCGTACATCGAATTCTACGAAATCGACCTCGTTCTTCTTCGCTAATTTAAAAGCACTTAAGGTATTTTCAGGCGCTAAATAGGAGGCGCCTCTGTGAGCAATGAATTTAGTCATACCCCTCGGTATAGTTGCATCTTTATTTTTTTTCCATTATGTTTTAATGTCATAACATATTTCAACCTAAAAACGGCAGCCTACAGGGGGAACTCGTGAAAAAAGTCGTAGAATATTTGATCGCATATCTATTTAAGATTGCCCTTTGGTTTCGCTATCGCATCCGTGTTGTCGGACTCGAAAAATTGACACCCGACGTATTGAATCGTCCAGGCGGGGTAGTCTTTATGCCTAACCACCCAACCTACTATATCGATCCGATCGTCGCAACCTTAGCCGTGTGGCCGAAATTCCCTATCCGACCGATGATTGTAGAATATATGTATTATTTGCCATTGATTCATGGCTTGATGAAATTCATGAATGCACTGCCTGTTCCAAATTTTAGCAGTTCAAGCAACAGTGTTAAGCGTAAAAAAAGTGAAAAAGTCATGCAGGCAGTCGTTGCCGATTTGAAGAAGGGAGAAAACTTCCTCCTCTATCCTGCAGGAAAAGTTAAACATACTGCCTATGAGGCAATCGGGGGAGCTTCTGCTGTGCATCGCGTCTTACAAGATGCTCCTGAAGCAAATGTCGTATTTATGCGAACTAAGGGATTATGGGGGAGTAGTCTATCTAGAGCAGTGATTAGCCAAGCCCCTTCACTTGGAGCATTTCTCGCTGAATCTGCAAAAGTTATTTTGAAAAATTTGATCTTTTTTACTCCACGACGAACCATCGTTATTGAACTAGTCGCAGCTCCGGCAGATTTTCCTCGTCAAGGCTCACGTCTTGAAATGAATAAGTACCTAGAGAATTGGTTTAATCAACCCGATGGACTAAGCAAGCAGAGAGGGGAACTTCCTGGGGATTCCTTAGTTTTAGTCTCTTATAGCATGTGGGGAGAAAAATATCTTCCTCTAAGAGATGTGAATGATTCTCCGGATAAAGAGATCGCCGTTAATATGATTCCTTCTAATATTAGAACGAAAGTGCTTAACAAGCTCGCAGAACTTCGCGAATGTGATGTGGCGACTATTAAACCAGAAATGAGTCTTGCTTCAGATCTTGGTCTCGACTCATTAGATACAGCTGAACTCGTCGCCTTTCTACATGATCAGTTCGATATTTCTGGCGTTAATGTGAACGATCTAACAACTGTTGGAAAGTTAATGTCTATTGCCGCATCTCAAACGATCTGTCAGCGTGCCGGGGAGGAAGAAGCTAACCATGACCAAACTAAATGGGATCGACCTATAGAAAAATTCAGAGTCGACATTGCCCCTGGTGATACCATTCCAGAGGTGTTTTTAAATCAGTGCGCAAGAGCAAAGAATGCTATTGCCTGCGCTGATGGTCGAGTTGGAGTTCAAACATTTTCGAAAATGAAACTCCGTGTTGTTTTACTTGCAGATAAGATAAAGGACTTACCAGGAAACTATATTGGGATTATGCTGCCGGCAAGCGTAGCAGCCAATATGCTCGTACTTGCCTGTCAGTTAGCAGGGAAAGTGCCTTTGATGGTCAACTGGACCGTCGGAACGCGCCATCTCGATTCTGTTGTTAAGCTCTCAAATGTAGAAACAGTGATCTCCTCTTGGGCCTTTATTGATCGCCTGGCTAATGTCGATTTAACGGGAATTGACGACCGACTTCTTATGGTTGAAGACATTGTGAGAGAGATCAGTATAGTAGATAAGTTAAAAGCTCTTTATCGTTCAAAACTCAGTACGCAATCGATCTTGAAGCTTTTTGGGGCCGATAAGCTTACGAAGGATAACCAGGCAGTGCTTCTCTTTACAAGTGGGACAGAAAGCATGCCAAAGGGCGTTCCATTATCCCATCACAATATTTTGAGCAATTTGAGATCGGCTGTATCGGCGCTAGATTTGTATTCCACAGATATCATTTTTGGTATCCTTCCTCCATTTCATTCATTTGGCTTTACGATTAGCGGATTGCTTGGTTTAATCTCAGGAATCAGAGTTTTCTATTTTCCAGACCCCACTGATGGGGTAAGGTTAGCCAAACTATTTAGCAAATGGCACATCACATTAATGTGTGGGGCTCCGACATTTGTTAAAGGCATGCTGAAGGTCGCCACAGCAGAACAAATGAAATCGATGCGACTTTGTGTAACAGGTGCTGAAAAGGCACCTCCAGAATTGTTCCAAATGCTAGAGCAACTAGGTAAGAAAGATTTCTTGATAGAAGGTTATGGGATTACAGAGTGTTCACCTATTCTCACTATGAACCCCCTAGGAGGATGTCCTAAAGGGGTCGGTAAGGCTCTCCCTGGAATTGAATTGCGCATTGTAAAACCAGAAACAGAGGAACCATTAGCAATTGGTCAACAGGGATTGATCCTAGCAAAGGGTCCAAACATCTTTAGTGGTTATCTCAATCCAGGATTAAATTCCCCTTTTACAATCTTTGACGGAGAGAAATGGTACAAAACAGGTGATTTAGGGTTCTTAGATGACAAAGGAATATTGACGATTTCAGGGCGAATGAAGCGTTTCATAAAGTTAGGAGGGGAGATGGTCAGCCTCGCCTCAATTGAAGAGGCTCTCCTACATGTAGGTTTGCAAAAAGGATGGCCAACTAGCCAAGAAGGACCTGCATTGGCAATCTGTGCAAAAGAGATCGCCGACGGTAAGACCAAGATCATCTTATATTGTATTTTTGATATTTCACTTGATGAAGTCAATGCAAGTCTAAAAGAAGCTGGTTTTAGCAATCTCGTAAAAGTTTCTTCCGTTGTTAAACTGCCCGAATTACCAGTGATGGGAACAGGAAAAATCAATTATCGATTATTAGAAAGCGAGCTTGCTAATGCCACAAACTGAACAAATACACGGAAACATAGCTATGACAACCACTCAACCTCAATTACATCTCTATAATACGGAATCTAGGGAAAAAGAACCCCTTATTCCTATCCAAGACAATCACGTGCGCATGTATACTTGTGGACCTACAATCTACAATTATGCCCATATTGGAAATTTTAGAACCTATACTTTTGAAGATATCCTGAGAAGAACAATCAAATATTTCGGAATGAAAGTCACTCAGACAATGAATCTCACTGACATCGATGATAAGACGATTATGGGTGCCATCACCCACAAGCTAACTTTATCGGAATACACCACTCCTTATAGGGAAGCTTTTTTTGATGATCTCAAAACACTCAATATCGAACCAGCAGAACATTATCCAGCAGCTACTGAATATATCGATGAAATGATCCACGTCATCAAAGACCTGATCAATAAAGGCTTCGCCTACCAAGGTGGGGATAAAAGTATCTATTATTCCATCCGCAAATTCCCGCGCTATGGCTGCCTCTCCCACTTTCACATCGATGAACTCAAGGTAGGGGCTTCCGAACGAGTCGAAGCCGACGAATATGACAAAGATAATGTCGCCGACTTTGTCCTATGGAAAAGTTACGATCCCGAACGCGACGGGAAGATCTTTTGGGAAAGTCCATTTGGTCCAGGTAGACCCGGTTGGCACATCGAATGCTCAGCAATGGCCATGAAACTCTTAGGTCCCACCATCGACATTCATGTGGGGGGAGTCGATAACATGTTCCCTCACCACGAAAATGAGATCGCTCAGTCTGAGGCCTACTCAGGAAAACGATTCGCTAAACACTGGATGCACTCCGAGCATCTTATCGTCGACAACAAAAAAATGTCTAAAAGCTTAGGCAATTTCTTTACCCTTCGAGATCTAATTAATAAGGGATTCACAGGGACCCAGGTGCGGTATATGCTCCTTCAAACCCATTATAAAACCCAGTTGAATTTTACCTTCACTGGCTTAGATGCTGTCAAACACTCGCTTCAGAGACTCCAGGACTTTATCCAACGTCTGTACGAAATCAAAAACACCCATGATCATGGATCAATCGATTCAATCTTAAAGAAAGCAGACGAGGGTTTTTCAAGTGCGCTAGCCGATGATCTGAATATCTCTTCTGCCCTAGCCGCTCTTTTTGAACTTGTAAGAGAAGTTAATAGTTTGTGCGATGCCGGACAAATTAGCCAGTCTGAAGCTCAAAAAGTGATCACATTAATGGTGCGATTTAATTCTGTTTTAGGTGTTCTTTCATTTGAGAACCCTGCAGATGCAATCCCCAAAGACCTAGAAGAAGCCTTGGAGAGACGAAATGAAGCGCGAAAACAAAAAAATTGGGCCCTTTCTGATCAGATGAGAGACCAAATAGCAAGTCGAGGATATGTGATTGAAGATACTCCGACAGGGGCTCGACTCAAAAAAATACAAAAATAAAGTAATTCGAAATATGACACATAAAAACTACACTAAAGACGAAAATTACATGCTGGCTATTTATGATGCAGCACAAGCAACTGGAGATCCCGAGTCACCAGTGAATAAATATTCAGCAGGCAAAGATGCTGGGCTCAATCCCAAAGCAGTAGATGCAATCAGCAAATTGCTCGTTCAAGCAAATTTCATCAAGAAATCGGGTGAACTCGATGTCTATTTGACCCCCCACGGCCTCAAGTTAGTCAACAACCTCCGCTTGCAATAGACTAAAGACAAGGGTAATAAGCGGCTGTGAAAATAGGCATTTCATTTGGTGTGCATTGACTTGTCACATACGCATCAGGTTAACGCGCATTTGATATCGGCCCTCCGGGCCTCTATATTATTTTGGATTTCCCCAGGGTTGACACCCTGGGCTATTACATGTAGGCCCTCCGGGCCATTAATTCAATACCTATTTTTTCTGAACCATTAATATGTTTGCTATGGCCCGGAGAGCCATCATGTGATAGCCCAGGGTGTCAACCCTGGGGAAATCCAAAATAATATTCAGGCCCGAAGGGCCGATATCTAATGCGCGTTAACCTGATGTGTACGTTTCGCAGGCTCGGACTCAAAAACACATTAGCTATATCCTTTTGAAGTCTTACGTTTATTGTTAACATTCAATTACTTAAAATTAATATTAACAAATTAAACTACAATCATTTAAAGATATAATTAAAAACAAATATTACTTTTAAATACAAATTGTTATAATAAAGATATAACTTGAATTTTGAGGTAATAACATGAGTATTGACAATAGCAACTATCAGTTTAATAATATCAATCCAAATATCTCAGTAAATTTCAATGCAAAAAAGATAGGTGATGATAAGCAACAAGCGATTGTTGATTATCACGGGCAAAAGATTGAAGTGCTCATATGTAATAAATTGCTTACAGGAAAAGATGCTTTAAGTATGCATGTGATTGCACTCGCAATTGTGGAATATGCTAATGCTAAGCTCATGGCAGAACCAGTCATGAAATCAAAACAAGTAAACGTTATTGAACGAGATCCTAAAGACTGCATTATTCTCATTAAAACGCCTCGGTCTTTAAAAATAGATAAGATTTTTAATCATGCTCACCCCAGCATTATTGCAGCTAAAAAAGCAGTCCTGGAGGAGCAAAAAACTAGGTTGAACGAAACCATTAGTGGATACGGAAACTTCAGCATTGTTACGTCGAGGAATGGGTACCCCCAGATCAAATTCACATGTAAAGACAATGGAACCAGAGACAAATTGAGTCAAGAACTAGAAGGTATACTCGACAAAGAACTTGAAGGTTGGTGCACATCAGAGGATAAAACTCTGGTGCTCAGGCATGTAGATTCACAAGTGATTGTAAATTCAGCAATTTCTAAGTTATTAAAGGGGATGGAAGATAATACGGTATTTAAAGAGGAGATGAAAAAATTTAAAGACGAGATGAAAAATAATACGACATTTGCAACGGCTCTTATCGAACTGGGAAAGGATAAAGAGATTCCCCCTCCGCCACCTCCTCGTGCTGCTGCTGCTGCGGCCTCAGCTTCTTCTAAAGCACCGCTTGAACCAAAAGCAGTTGCCTCCCCATCAGCCGCTTCTAAACCTGCTGCGGCCTCAGCTGCTGCAGCAAGCAGACCAACTGCAGCTCCAGCTAATACAAGCTTTTTAACTGCAAAAAACATAGAAATTCTTAAAGAAATATTACCGAAATCTCCAAAGCTAGGCGAACTCCCTCCAGACAAGGACGGCAAACAGTATTCACTTTATGTGTATAACAATAGCATAAGATATAAACAGGGCGGAGATAAGAAAACGGAATTGAAATTAGGAGTAACGGATGGACAACTATCGATCTGTTATGGAGAAGACAATAAAAAAATGACGCTGGAAAATATAGCGGGAAATGAAGGTCTTCTGAAGGCTCTAATGTCTTCCCTTGCTCCCTCCAAAGAAGACATTACTGTATTGTTGACAAACTTGAAAAATGAAGATGAGACTTCATTTGCAGGTGAAAGGGTGGGGTTCATGCCGCAATCTGACGATCAACTTAAAATACTACATAGTCCTGGTGATGTAGCAAATCGTATGTGTCCATCAATCATCGTATCCAAGAATGGGGATGGTAGTATTAGTTACAGGAAGTACATAAGGGGAATCCCTGAGAACGAAAATAAGCATTGGGATGAACTTCCATTGAAGGAACAAAATATTATTCTATTCTGTGTAGAAACAGCAAGAATAAAAGAAAGCACACCAGCAATCCCTCAAGCTATTGCAAAACCGGCTGCAGCAGCTTCACAAGCTATTGCAAAACCAGCCGCGGCAGCATCTCAAGCTGTTGCAAGTAAAGAGCCAGTAGTTGTAGAGGCTTCTTTTGCCAATTCTGAGAGATTATTCGCACTGGATCCTGCGGAAAAAGAGCAATATGACGTCCTTGTGAATAAATTTAATGAATTTTCAGCAAAACCAGGGTCAAAATTTCCGACAGAAGATAATAAGTTTGAAAATATGATCGCAAATCGATTAGCAGACGCTAGAAAGGCGAAAAAAAATGATGTTGAACTGCTAGCACTTGAGGTTCAACTGAAAAGAGAGGTTATTGAACACGCCAAAGGAGTGCGCTATACGATGACTAGGAAGGTATTCGATGCCATGAAGAGTTTTTTAAAATATAAGAAGGACAACGGATCTGATATAGAAAAAAAATTATATGAACCAATGAACGTATCCCAGTTGATGACTCGCTTCATGACGAAACGTCCTATGGCATTTCTCAATGACTCGGACGACTACAAGTTACGAAATGGTAAAACTGGCAGTGGAGGCTTCGAAATTATTGGGACCGATGGAGAAAATGCCCTCCCAGAAGAGTCAACACTCAGGTTGGAAAACTATCTTTCTTATGACGAAATGCAGCTATCAGCCCTATGTGGTCAAGAATGTCCCACTCACTTCATTAACCCTGGCTCTAGAGTTAACCGGGGTGTGCATAAATCT
>Ga0207012_1136_pt1 | contig 13089 bp, 10 predicted proteins | sample Alteio_BWMinCont_80_FD_153471 | JGI IMG/M metagenome (GOLD analysis project Ga0207012, IMG submission 153471) | Enriched cells from forest soil in Barre Woods Harvard Forest LTER site, Petersham, Massachusetts, United States -... | ecosystem: Environmental > Terrestrial > Soil > Temperate forest >...
TTGGATGGGCAAAACCACGGACTAAAGTCCGTGCCACATATAGGTGGCAAATAAATTGGGTGGGCAAAACCACGGACTAAAGTCCGTACTACAAACAAGCTATCAAAGGTTAAAATGATCAGAAAAGCGATGCGCCCATTGAGTGGGATACTTTTAGTCATGGGGACATGCATTGGCGCCGGAATGTTGGCACTCCCTGTGGTAACAGGAGTGGCAGGATTCCTTCCCGCCATCGTTGTCAACCTCCTTTGCTGCTTATTCATGATGGCAACAGGATTGCTCTTTCTAGAAGCCATTCTATGGAGTCATGACGGAGCGAACGTCCTCTCCCTTGCTCAACGCTTTCTTGGAAAATGGGGCAAATGGATAGGAGGAATCTCATTTCTCTTTCTCTATTACTGCTTAGAAGTTTCTTACTGTTCTGGAGGTACTCCAGCACTCGTTAGGATCGTTGATCAAATCTCTGGCATCCAAATCCACGGTGCAATCGGCTACCTACTTTTCTCTCTCGTTTTTGGAATCATTGTCTACATGGGCACCAGCACATTGAACCGTCTGAACTGGGTATTGATGGCTGGATTGATCATCTCATTTGTCATGCTCATCGGAATCGGATCGAGCCAGGTGCAAACAGAGCTTCTACAACGTGCAGACTGGAGGCTCAGCTTAGCAGCGACTCCCACCTTGTTTGGAGCTTATGGCTACCACAACTTACTCCCCTCATTATCCACTTATCTCAAACGCCACATCACCTCCCTGAGATTCGCCGTTATATTTGGGACATTACTCCCCTTCCTCATCTATTCCATCTGGCAATGGATGATCATTGGTACGCTTAGCCTTGAACAAATTCAGAATGCTGACCTCCAAGGAGAGCCCATTACACAGACTTTACAGACCTATCTCGGAAATCCATGGTTGAGAAATCTCGGTGAATTTTTCGGTTTCTTTGCTCTTGTTACCTCCTTTTTAGGTGTCTCTCTCTCAATGGTCGATTTCCTTGCTGATGGAACAGGCATACGCCCTGAAGGGTGGAAACGGTTTATCCTGTGCGCGCTTGTTCTTGTTCCTCCAACATTCTTTGCTGCCACCTATCCTGGCGTCTTCATCGAAGCCATTGGGTTAGCTGGGGGCTACGGTGAAGCCATTTTAAACGGTCTATTCCCGATCTTAATGGTCTGGGTTGGACGTTACATTTTACACCTCCCCTCTCAATATAGCTTAATGGGTGGACGCCCCATGTTAGCCATACTTCTTCTCATCACTCTATTCATTATGGGCATCGAAACTCACCACTTATTCTTTAGATAATGTATGGATGAAATCGTTGGGTACATCGAACGGATCACCTTTCAAAACCAAGAAAACGGATTCATCATCGCCCAACTCAAGGAAAAAAGAGCTGCAGATCTCACCTGCATTGTCGGATCCATCCCCGGACTACAACCTGGTGAAACAGTACGCTGTCAAGGGCACTGGAAACAACATCCTGTCTATGGTCGCCAATTTGTCATTGAAAGTCACCAAATAGAGGCTCCAGCCGATATCCTCGGCATAAAGAAATATCTCGGTTCCGGACTCATCAAAGGAATCGGAACAAAATACGCCAACCGCATCGTTGAGAAATTCGGAGCCGAGACTCTCAACGTTATCGATCAGACACCTGAAAAACTCTCTGAAATTCAAGGTCTTGGTAAGAAGAGAATCGATTCAATCAAATGCTGCTGGTCAGAACAGAAATCGATTCGTCAAGTCATGGTCTTCCTCCAAGGTCATGGGGTCAGTCCATCTTATGCTCAAAAAGTCTTCAAAAATTATGGCGAGAAGAGCATTGAAATCGTACAGAAGAATCCATACCGACTCGCACGTGACATAAGAGGAATTGGATTCAAAACTGCCGACGAGATTGCTCAAAAAATTGGAGTCCCGAAAAACTCACCTGAAAGAATCGAAGCTGGCATCGAATACACTCTTTCAGAATGCGCCGGTGATGGACATGTCTGCTTTCCACACTCTGAACTCACAAAAGTAGCTGAAGAACTCCTCGAAACAACTCCAGAACTGATCAATACCAGCTTTAATGCACTCACAAAGGACAACCGCATCGAAATTGGTGAAATGGTTCATGCGGGTAAACTAGAAAACTACGTGTGGCTTAAATTCCTCTTCCTCTCAGAAATCGGGATCGCCCGGCAAATGATGCGTCTTCATCTTGCCAGTTGTTATATCCGCCCTGTCAATATCGAAAAGGCTTTAGAATGGGTGCAGACCCACCTCAGCATCACCCTAGCCGATAATCAGAAAAAAGCGGTTGCAAGCGTGCTCAGCGAAAAACTTCAGATTATCACTGGTGGACCAGGCACAGGAAAAAGCACCATCACCAAAGCAATCCTGTCCATCACAGAAAAACTCACCAATAAGATTATCCTAGCGGCACCCACAGGACGTGCAGCTAAACGGATGTCGGAGATTACTGGAAAAAAAGCCAGAACGATTCATAGCCTTCTCGAATTCGATTTCAAAAATGGTGGATTCAAAAAAGGACTTGAGGCTCCTCTCGATTGCGATCTCATCATCATCGATGAAGCGAGCATGATCGATACATCTCTCATGTATAGCCTACTGAAAGCCATCCCCACACATGCGCGTGTCGTCCTTGTTGGGGATATCAATCAACTGCCTAGTGTTGGTCCGGGAAACGTCCTCAAGGATCTCATTGCCTCTCAAACACTTCCCGTCACCGGACTCACCGAAATTTTCCGACAAGCTGCCGGATCGTGTATCATCACCAATGCCCACCGGATCAACAATGGAACCTTCCCCGATATTAGCAACCAAAGCAACAGCGACTTCTTCTTTATCGAATCAGAAGAGCCTGAAGATGTGCTACGCGATATTGAAGCTCTAGTCACACAGCGATTGCCTAGAAAATATGGATTGGATCCGATCGATGACATTCAAGTCCTGGCTCCGATGCGGAGAGGAATCATCGGAACGGAAAACCTCAATATCGTCCTACAAGAAAAGCTGAACCCACATGGAGCACCCCTAATATGGGCAGGAAGACGTTTCCTTCCAGGTGATAAGGTCATGCAGATCCGCAATGACCACAAAAAAGAGATCTATAATGGCGACATCGGAAGAATCGAAAAAATCGACATGATCGAGCAGCAGGTTTCAGTCCTGTTTGATGAACGACTTATCGTGTATGATTTCTGTGATCTTGATGACCTAGTCCTTGCTTATGCCGTTTCGATTCACAAATACCAAGGGAGCGAATGCCCCTGCGTCGTCATTCCAGTCCACACTACGCACTTCAAACTCCTCCACCGCAACCTCCTTTACACTGGAGTTACTCGGGGAAAACGCCTTGTTGTACTAGTTGGAACAAAAAAGGCAATTGCTTTAGCGGTAAAAAATGATGAGGTCAAACGACGCCACACCGGACTCCAAGCGGCTCTCATTAGCGTCTTCTCCACCAACATTAATCGTGTATTATGAAACAACTTCAACCTTTATCTCCACGAAAAATTTCGTCACTGAAACGCAATCTCCTCTCGATGTTTATTTTCTTGCTTATCAGCGGCTCATTCTGGCTACACGATCAACTCCATACTTTACCCACACAACAGATCGGCCAAACTGCCGAACTATACTCCAACCAAACTAATGATGACCTCACCCACCTCTTCTCCTCTGCTATCAATGGGGCACAGAAATCAGTCTTACTGGTCGTCTATTCTCTCACCGATCCAACTATCATCAGATGCCTCCAAAATAAAAGTCTCCAAGGTATCGATGTCAAAGTCATCTGCGATGCCACCGCCTCCCCGCGCCTCGATACCCAATTAAAATCGAATTCCAATCATGCCAATCCTATCCATGTCACACGACGGTTCGGTCCTGGACTGATGCATCAAAAAATTCTCGTCATCGATGAACAGCTTGTATGGCTTGGCTCTGCCAATATGACCACAGAATCTCTTCGTTTGCATGGTAATCTAGTGGCTGCTTTAGATGATTCTGAATTAGCTAATATGGTGAAAGAAAAGGCATCGACCCTACATGAAGAAGGAAAAGCGACTTCTTTTCCTCACAAATCCCTTTCGATTGGTGGACAGCAAATCGAGATGTGGTTTCTCCCAGACAACCGCGATGCGATCCCCTACTTAAAATCAATGATCAATTCAGCACAAAAAACTGTGAAAGTCGCCATGTTCACATTCACGCGACAAGACCTTGCAAACGCGATCATCGAAGCAAAAAATCGTGGAGTGAAAGCAGAAGTTGTCGTCGACCACCACTCCGCCAAGGGAGCAAGTGCCCATGTGGTAAAACTGCTGAAAGATAATGGTGTAGACATCTCGATCAGTCAGGGTGGCCCTTTGTTTCATCACAAATTTCTCTACATTGACAATCAAACTCTTGTAAATGGGTCAGCCAACTGGACTAAAGCTGCCTTTTCCCAAAATGACGATTGCTTTCTTGTTTTTCATGACCTGACACACCAACAAAAAGTATCGATGGATACCCTTTGGGAGACGATCATGGCAGATGCAATTGCCCCTTAGGGATAGGTTGCACCACGGAGCAACAATTCATCGCAAAGACGCAAAGAAAAGGTAAAGATTCGCAAAGAACAATAAAAAATGATCAGGATGAACAAGATAGGAAAGATAAAAAAACTAAGAGATAAAAATTGGGGATAGGTTGCACCACGGAACGCAATTCATCGCAAAGACGCAAAGAAAAGGCAAAGATTCGCAAAGAGCAATAAAAAATGATCAGGATGAACAAGATGGGAAAGATGGTGATTTTAGATATTTCTTGCCCTTTACATGAAATAGCGATCAGAAAATATTAAGGCCAATTCTTATCTCTTAGTTTTTTTTGCCTTCTCTTTGTGCCTTCGTGTCTTTGTGTTTGATTTTTTGCTCTTCGCGTATCTTTGCCTTTTCTTTGCGTCTTTGCGATGAATTGCGTTCCGTAGCTCAACCTATACCAGCAATCAAATGCCTTATTCTAGGAGGACCCCAAATGTGGGATAGGGGTCGGAAGCTCCATACATCTTATTTAGGATGAGTTTTCCCACATAGGGGCGAAAGTGGCTGCATTCATAATAGAGTGGCTCTCCATCTTTCTCTGCCTCTTTTGTTGTGATACAATTGGAACCAGAAAAATCCCAGATGGGGTGGATTGCAGAAAGATCTCGTTTTAATTGTTCAAAAGCTGGCCACATTCCGATCTCACGAATTGTATCCCAATAGACAGTCTGTGCGGGGGAAATAAACACTTTGAGATCGATTTGGCATTCGCGACATTTTTCGACGAGCTTGCGAAATAACTCGACTCGATATAAAGAAACTTGCCACTTGCCATATTCTTTTTTCACATTAGCAATGTATTTCTCATCGAATTCAGGAAGATCACCAGGAATAAAACCAATTGTCCACTTATTGTTTTTTTCTGTGAGATTAAAATAAACTACCTTTAGACTTTCCTTCAAAGCAAGTTTTCCAAACAGGGCATCAAAATATTCTTCATGGCTTGTGTGTGAAATACTTAATCGGTTCCAAGAAAAATCTGGAGAATTTTTTCTTCTTTTATCAAAAGCAAAAAAATCCAATCCAATAATCACAGTTTTAAGCTTAGGTTGGTTGTAGAGAGCATGTTCAAAATACCCATAGATCTCTTCAAAATTTGTTCCGGACATTCCTCCATTATGGGAAGGGATCTGAATAAGCTGCTCTAAATCGTGAGGATCAAACCCCCTTATGACACGAGAAGAACCAAACAGAATGGCCTGTGGTTTCAATTTAATAATCTCAGCAGCTTGAAACAGTCTGGCAAAGTGTCCAGAAGTGTCCTTCTTTTTCTGATTAATTCCGTGCCATGTCGGTGTTTCAAAAATATTATAAGGATCGATCAATAGGTTGAAACTTCCAATCGTAACAAGGATGGCACAGACTGTGAGGAAGAAAGAAAGGAGAAATCGACTATGAGGGTTATGATTATTTGTCATTAGAATTGATAGTAAAGAAATTCAGATGTGGTACCTAGACTACTTATAATAAATGCCATTACAACAGCACAAGCAATCCCTAACACGATGGGTCGCTGATGAAATTTTTCTTTCCAGAATTGAGAATTTGGCAACCAGAGTGTGACTGCGATCAGACACAAAATGCCAATCATGTTTTCAGCACGAAAACGGGAATATTCGAGAGCGGCAAAAGCAACACCATAATCTGTTAAATATGATAAATGTGGGGCATAGCTCACAGGTAATACTATCCCATTCATACCAATCATCCCTTTGAGAATATTTTCAGCGGTCTCCATTGAGGGAGAGCGAAAAATAACCCAAGCCATCATGACAGCGATAAGGGTTAAACTCCTAGCTATCCCGTTTGAAAGAGGGATATTGAGTTTCTTCCATAGATGATTGACCACTAAGAAAATGCCATGACATAATCCCCAAAAGACAAATGTCCAACCAGCTCCATGCCAGATTCCCCCTAGAACCATTGTGAGCAATAAATTGCGTAGCTTTGCAACCTCCCCAAACCGATTACCTCCCATCGGAATATAGAGATAGTCGCGCAGGAAGTTTGATAAGGAGATATGCCAACGCCGCCAGAAATCGATGATAGACGTGGCTTGATAGGGTGAATTGAAATTGATTGGTAAGCGCATGTTAAATAGTAGACCCAGACCAATCGCCATATCGGAATAACCAGAGAAATCAAAGTAGAGTTGCAGTGTATAAGAAATAGCCCCTAACCAGGCTTGAATAAACGGAACCTGTGTCATTTGTTCATCAAAAATGGGACTTACAAGCATTGCTAAATTATCCGCTATTGCCACCTTTTTAAATAAACCGACAATAAAAAGAAACCACCCTTGGGCGAAATTAGAACTCGACCATCGAAATGTGTCGGGTGAGTTAAACTGATGAATCATCTCTTTATGATGCAAAATAGGACCCGCTATCAGGTGAGGGAATATCGTCACAAAAAGTCCATATGAGATTAGTCCAGATGTTTCGGCCTTTTTATGATAGACATCAACGAGATAGGCGATCTGCGTAAAAGTAAAAAAGGAAATTCCTAACGGCAGTATGATCTCTGCAAAAGATAAATCTGCCAAAGAAAGATAGTTTAGAGATGAAATGAAGAAGTTAAGGTACTTACAGTAAAATAGAAAGGAAAGGTTCACAGTCAAGCCAACAAACAACCAAATACGCCTAAAACCCTCTGACCTGTAAATGACGTTTGCTAATATAAAATTGAAGCAGATCGAAAGGCAGAGTAACGGAAGAAATCGAATATCCCAGTAAGCATAAAAAAACAAAGAGCCAAGAAGTAAGGTCAGTCTAGCCTGCTCATGCTTCTTTAAATAACAGCATAGATAAAATATCCCTAAGACCAGGGGTAAGAATATAAAGATGAATGAGTAAGAATTAAATAACATAATACCATCATTTTGATTGATACTGTTATACTTAAAAGGGCAATATTTCCTCAATCCAAATTAAAAGCTTGAATCAATCTGATTCATTTGTTAGAAGGAAAATATAGACGGGAGGGGTTATGATGAATGATTTCCCAATTTCTCAGTTATTTTTCAATCTCTCCCCTGTTTTCACTATTGTATTTCTCAAAATTCCAGAATATTTGCACACAGTTTTCAATGAGCAATCAAAGTTTTGGAGACAATATGATGCAAGCTATCAATGCTTTTAGATGGGATTTCATTCCTGCACTAAGCGAAATCGTCAGTAAAACAGCTAAAAGTTCGGTTCCTAGAGAATACGCAACTTCCTTATCCTCAAAGGTTATGGCATTAGTTTCCCATAAATCTGAGACTTACGCTGACATAGGAAACTGCGAACACATCTATGCAGATCCTGTCAACTTAGTCATCCAGGCTGGTATCGCCAGCATAAAAAATGCTGCCGCACAAAAATTATCCCCGGGAATTAAATCGGAAATTAGACTCGAAATTGATCGTTCAACAGGAAGAATATCGAGTTCAATAAGAAAAAATATTCTCAGTGCCTGCGTTCAAACATGCGTCCGACTGACCACAGCTCAATCAAGGGATGATCTGGACACTTTAAGACCTATTATCCTCAAATTTCTTGAGTGGATGCCCTACCAAGATAGCTATATTCAAATTGTTTGCAAATTTGCTAAAGCGGGATTTAAATCCTTACAAGAAACGTACAGTGATCCCAGGGAAATTGCCCCTCAGGCCACTTTCATTGTTCTTCAAAGCTATATAAGCATCATCGATGCTATGTTATCCGGAAATCCCAAACTAATTAAAAAGGAATTGGATAAAACAATCAATCAAGGGTTCTCTCCAGAAAAACAAGCCCTCTTTTACAAAGATCAAACATATGATCAGTTCGTGGCCTCCCTCCTTGTAAAAATTTGGACACCAGAGAAAATCGCCTATGTAGTGGAATCTCTAATCAGATTAAATAATTTAGTCACCCTGGAGCTTGATGAAGAAGAATTAGCAAAAGGCAAAGAGAGTAAAACGATTAAAGAATTTGAAACCCTACTCGCCACTCTAGAATCTTGGATTGAAACCAATATTGAGCCATGGATGAAACTTAAAAAAGCGATTTCTCTAATTGCCAAGCAGAACCATATTGCCGAAAAAAAACGTTCACTTGAGAAAGTACTTCAACCGCAATCCTTTTCAAACCCCTTTAATGATTTATCCGAATCGGAAGAAAAACCTTCATCGGAGTCTGAATCTAATTCCGATGATGACCCCATCACCTGTTGTGGAGAAACTCCAAATGATTCAGTTGGACCTTCAGCAGCTCCCTCGCAAAGTGGATCTCAGGAGCTGCAAAGTCCAGACGAAAATGAAATATCCGAAGAAATTGAAGTGGCCCAGAAATTACTCTCCATGAGTTTTGAAGAGCTAATTAAATTCAAACGACCACATAAGATTGCGCATCATATGCAAGGAGAAAAAACATGTTAGCAACAGCTACAGGATTAGGAGCTGCCATTGCAGTAGGCATAGCGGAAAGACAAATCTTTCAAGCAGTTAAAGATACAACTATTGCCACTGTAGATAAAATCAAAGAATGGTCTAAGAGCAGACCTGTCAATCCACAGAATTGTACTATTCAAGATTATGAACGAGTTCTTTTCGATCCGACAAGTTTTATGACACATATGGCCATTTTAGGAGGGAAATATAGAATTTTCAAAAAGCGATACCCGGACACTACATTTGCGATTAAAATTGAACCAGACCCCACCACTGGAAAAAATTCTAGGTTCATTTCAAATGGATTTATCAATTGGTGCCTACAATCTGTTTCGACTTTTATTCTAGGTGATAAAGAAGTTAAAATTGATGATCTTCGCCCCACCCTTCTTAAATTTTTTGAATGGAATTCACTTGAAAATCCTGCAGTTAGAAGAATTTGCGAGCTTGCTTTGATAGGATTTCAGGCTTTACAACATAACTGCCAAGCTCAGGAGCCTTCTCTCCATTCCAGAACTTACGTTCAACTTCAAAGCTATATTGATTTAATTCAAACAATGCTCGGTGGAAAAGAGAAAACAATAAACAAGCTACTTGATGACGATATTAACAAAGGATGCTTTCCAGGTAAAGAACAGCCATTTGATAAAGAAGCGACGTTCGATGACTTTATGCGCTCAAAACTTCAATTAGTATGGTTGGCAAGAGTAACTAACAAGATGGATGAAGCATTAGTTGCTCTTGAAGATCAAATCACCCCTATCAATCCCGAAGGAGACAGAATTTCATATGTCGCTACAACTCTTCATCAACTGGACCAAGAAACGGCTAATTTAGATGGAGTCCGGGAAGTAGCTCTTCTAGATCTAAAACTAAGATACAATCATTTAGAGAAATGGATGAGCGAAGAACTCAAGGGATTAACGATAATCAATCAACTTGTTTTAAATATCGCCGAGAGAAATCGCCTGGAATCAGAACTCATAAGAGGACCATTGCCAAGAACCCGATCTAATTTGCAAGAATTAGGGAAAGAAGAGGGAAAAGGAGCTGATAGTGATGGTCCTCCAAGTTGCGCAGCAGCGGCAGCAGTTCCTAGTGATTCAAGCAAAATCTTATCCGATAATCCTGAAAATTTACCTGTAGCATTGCCGCCAGGTCAATCAAGACCAGAAAGTACAGTTGAACCTCTAAGCTGTGCAGCAGCAGTAGTTCCTACTAATCCAAGCCAGGTTCTCGCTGATCCTCCTGATGATTTACCCGTAGCAATGCCTGTAGCTCGTTCAAGATCGGAAAGGCTGTGAAAATTAGTGAGATAATTTGGAGTGCGGTGACTTGTCACCGCACTCCAAATTTTAATGTAACCCTCTTTTGCACCATGCTCTGTTTGTTGTTGCCAATATTGTGAGCGAGGAGCTAAAGTCTGTTTATTACCTTTGATTCTAGAGGATCACCTATGAAAATTGCTCTTATTGGCTATGGAAAAATGGGGAAGATGATTGAGCAAGCGGCCCTATCACAAGGGCATACCATTGTGGCCATCATCGATCCCAAATGCCCGATTAAACATCTCACTGAAGAATCCGTTAAAAACGCCGATGTATGCCTTGATTTCACTCGTCCAGATCAAGCCATCCCCAACCTAACACTTTTGGCCAAATGGAAGAAAAATGTCGTGATGGGAACCACTGGCTGGACCGACCATCTCAATGAAGCTAAGACTATCGTCAATGAGTCGAATATTGGATTTATTTACTCCCCTAACTTCTCCTTGGGTGTTGCGATCTTTCTTAAATTGATCGATAACGCGGCTAAACTGATCGCTCCATTTGCTGAATATGATGTCAGTGGATACGAAATCCATCACAATCAAAAACTCGATCGTCCTTCTGGCACTGCCCAGACGATCAGTGATGTACTCCATCAAAATCTTCCACACAAAAAAACAATCGAATTAAGTAGTATTCGGGTAGGATCGACACCCGGAACTCATTCAGTTATTCTCGACTCCCCTTTTGACACAATCACTCTGACCCATACCGCACGCAATCGGGAGGGTTTTGCAACTGGAGCGATCCGCGCTGGGGAATGGCTCAAAAATAAGAAAGGATTTTATACACTTAACGATATGATAAAGGATCTCTATGAATAACCTTAAAGGTGTATTTACGGCAATAGTCACTCCATTCACAAAAGAAAGAAAACTAGATGAAGAAGCCTTAGTTCGTCTCGTCCATTTACAAGTCGAAGCGGGTGTCGATGGAATCGTTCCGATTGGTTCAACGGGGGAAGCCCCCACTCTGACTAAACAAGAAATTAAACGGATTGTCACAATAACCAAAAGTGAGATCAAAGAAAACAGTTGTTTACTTATTGTAGGAACAGGCTCCTACTCCACAACACAAGCAATCGAAAACACCCAACAAGCTCAAGAACTGGGTGCGGATGCAGCTTTGGTCGTCACCCCCTACTATAATCGCCCTTCTCAAGAAGGTCTTTTTCAACATTTTAAAGCAATTGCTGAGGCCACTTCCATTCCACTCATTCTGTATAATGTCCCTGGACGTTGTGGGGTCAATATTCAAACTGATACCTTAAAACGACTGATCGAAATCCCCTCCATCATTGGAGTCAAAGAGGCTTCAGGGTCCATACAACAGATCGGGGAAGTGATTGGAATGGTTAGATCGATGAGACCCAATTTCTCGGTTCTTTCAGGTGATGATGCCCTTACATTACCTCTGATGTCACTGGGTGGAGATGGAATCATTTCAGTTGTGAGTAACCTGCTTCCTAAAAAAATTAAAGAGCTATATAATGCTGCTGCCAATGGAAATTACGCTCTAGCTCAGCAACTCAATCTTCAACTGATGCCTATGTTTAAGGCTGCTTTCATCGACACTAATCCGATTCCCATTAAAGCCGCTATGGCAATGTGTGGCCTGATCCAGCTTGCCTATCGTCTCCCCTTGTGTGAACTCTCGCATGATCATGCGGCTAAGCTCGCTCAGGTGGTTCAGCAGTATCGTGATATCGCTTCGCCTGCGTTCTTGTAAAAGAGGAAGGGACAATAGGGACGAAAAAAAAGGGACAATAGGGACCCCAGGGACATTAGGGACCTTTATACCATATTTCTTGTTGATTCTCTTCACATCTTCTAGTAAAATTGAATCTATTTTCTGTAGTAAAATTGTCCCTATTGTCCCTATTGTCCCTATTGTCCCTATTGTCCCTATTGTCCCTATTGTCCCTATTGTCTTTGTTCTTAATGCGCAAAATGATTGAGCCAAGCCTTGGAGGAAAGATTCTCCCCAGTAACATGGTTTACCAAATCAGACCATTGCATCGTGTTACCTGGCTGGAAGAGCTTTTCTTGCAGAAAACGTCCTGCAGCAGGACTTCCAATATTCGAGGAACCAGTAACCTGGATGAGTTTCTCATGGATAGCAGAAGCAAGTAATTCCCCAAGTAGATAGCTATAATAATAGACGGGAGCCATTCCAAGATGGTACTTAGATGCCCAGTCATGCTTCCCTTCACGTCCAGAAGGAATTCTGATGTGTTGATATTTATTGACGAGCTTCCACCATAGTTGATTGAGATCTTGATCGGGATTGCGGTACAATTCCCTTTCAAAATAGGTCATCACGAAGACCCAGCGACTGAATATTAGCTGTCGACGATTGAGGTTGTCTTTTGCCTTTTTCAAAAACTTATGTTTTTCATCTGATTCTGGAACACTTTGCTGATACAACGAAGGAAGATAGGCCTCTCTCCCCGCTATTAAAGCCATTGCTTCAGTCGTAAAGATATGGGGATACTCGCGCAATAACCATGGAAGCTTAGAATCATACCCTTGCTCATAGATGGCATGACCAAATTCATGTAAAACAGTTTCCATCCATTTGATCGAAGGTTTCACATTATTCAGTGTACGAATATCGTGATCTCGATTGAGATTAATACAGAAAGCATGTTGATTTTTCCCATCTCTCTCAAACATATTTTTCAGAATTTTAGAAACATCTATGCCCATTTTCTGGTAGAATTCCACACTTTCTTTGCAGATAT
>Ga0207012_1137_pt1 | contig 12992 bp, 18 predicted proteins | sample Alteio_BWMinCont_80_FD_153471 | JGI IMG/M metagenome (GOLD analysis project Ga0207012, IMG submission 153471) | Enriched cells from forest soil in Barre Woods Harvard Forest LTER site, Petersham, Massachusetts, United States -... | ecosystem: Environmental > Terrestrial > Soil > Temperate forest >...
GCCCGGAGCTCTTCGCTAGTTTCCCTGTCGATCGACTAGCACAGGATTTGAGGAACACCTGGCATCCAGCGGCCAAGCGCATATACCGCAATTGGATTGAGTATCTGTCGTCGCAGAAGACTCGACAATCCAAGTTTTTGACCATCAGCAGTTTAGTTTGATTTTGCTTCAAAGGTGAAGAGCGACGGCGCGCGTCTCCTGAGATATTTCCAACAAAATATGGGCTTTCGGCGAACCCCGCATAGTTGATCCAGGCGACGCGAAAAAGAAACACATTGAAGGGCGAGAGAACGGAAGGTCGTTCGAATAGGGTCGTCCCATCCATGCTGGCCTCCTTCCCAGCCAGCATGTTGAATCAGAAGCCTTCTGATTTGGGAATCCCCAATCGATTCAAACTAGGCCCATCCCGCTCTAGTGGCCGAAATTTGAATTTCAGCAGCAAACGAGCTAACCGCCCCTGAGTAAAGGCAACGGGGCATGTCATGGAATTCTTTGAGCAGGCGAGGCGCATACGCGCTCGTTTATCAAGGCTGTGAGTTGGCGGGTCACCGGATCGATTGACACGTTTGTAATTAGCCTGTTCGTCACGGGGAAAATCGGCCTTGTGGGCACGATTGCGACGGTGGAGGTGACTACAGAGATAGCCCTGTACTATTTTCGTGAACGTGTCTGGGTCGTCGTCCCGTGGGGGAGATAAGGCCGCGTCAATAAACGCCCATTGACTTAATCGCAGCGAGAGGTGTGCGATAGGCGCTCCTTGGGTAGGGGCGGATCATGAAAAGCAATTTTACAGGGCGCATCCGCCAGATTGGGACTTGATTTTCAATTTTGTGGCCATAGGAGGTGAGTGATGTGGTTGCTTGTCTTGGTTACGTTGGCAGTCAACGGCGAGGGTGGTATTCATTCTAATGTGCATATTACACTGAGCGGCTTTCCGAGTGAGGCTCAATGTGAGAGTGCTGCCTCGATCTTAGAGAAGATATCTTTATCGGCCCCCGGCTCGAATGGCGCTAAACTGGTCACAACTGCCAAATGCGTTGTGACCGGATCGCGACGGTAACTCTCTCCACCATCGTGTCAAAACCCGCGACCGTCCGTATCAGGCTTGCCGGTCACGACGTTGGATCAAGGTGAAGAACCGCAGCCATCCGGCAACGAACCGGGTCATGGACGCATTGTCCCGGCCCTGATTTGAGCAGGAACGAACTTCGGTTTCGTGCTTAGATTTGCCGGTGGCTGTTGCGTGGAGTTGCCTATGGCTCGGAGCTGGACCCCCTCGATTGTGCCGAACGGCACGATCAAACCGTCTACCTCGTGCTTGAAGGTTTCGGCCCGTTGGGGCGAGCCTATCGCGAGTCCGATATTGAGCGAACCGATCTGGAAACGACGATCTCCGATCTTCTCCCCGGCCAATACGACAACCCGATCCAGGTCGTCGCCTTCAACACCGCCGAGCATTGGTCCGAAGATGTCCCGGAAGATTTTGCGCCCGAGATCATGCGCCTTCTGGGTATTGCCGGTGACGAGCTGCCGGATTCGCTTGCGGACTTCGTCGACGAGCACCTCGGGCCAGAGCGCCAGCTCACTTTGCGATTAGCCTGATTTCCGCCAATGTAGAAGGTCGTCTTCACCCGCTGTCGCCCTTCAAAAACAGCCATGCGTCGGAGCCCACCACGGGAGTGGTGGTGACGGTATATTCATCGTTCCACAAATGCACCGAAATCTTGGGTTAATGTTGATGGGACCCGAGCAACCTCTAAAGACACAAAAGTTCCATGACTGACATGCAGGCGCACTTGGAAAAAATCCGCTCAGACGCTGCGGAGTGTCTCGTGTTAGGAAGTCTCGCCACCACCGAAAAAAGGGAGATCTTCCTCAAGATTGCCGAACACCTGAACAGGCTCGCTTCGGAAGTTGAGAGGACGATAAGCGGCGCGAACGTAACTCCCGCCGTGCATCACCCAAAAGCGGTTGTGACTGATCAGATTGCTACTGAAAACATTGCTGCTGATGTGGCTGTCGTGCATCACCAACAGGCGGCGCGACCGCGCCGAATGCTCTCATGGGCGTTGGTTGTTGTCCTGGGGGGCATTGTCGGTTCATTCTTCTGGGCCAATAACCTGGCTAAAGAGTATTGGCCATCATTTACCTTGCAGTCAAAACACGAGACATCGGCAGCAACACATGACGAAACAAAAAAGGCTATAGCTGTTTTTCTGTCCGACGAGCAAGTGGAGCGGAAAATGTTGACGGAGCAGCTAAGCGCGCTTGCCGCACGTGTAGATAATCTCGTGACAGCAATAGACAATCTTAGGACAGCACGTGCTGACGTTGCGGGGCCGTCGAACAAAGTGCTCGTTGGCGCAGAGGGAAAGCCCGCTACCGCGGAGACCCCACCCTCGACTCTAGAAGAAAACCCTGTTCGTAGAGAGGAAAATCGCACTTCCACGTCAGAGAATCCGGCAGCCGCAATGCAATCAGACAGCGTACCACGCGCGACCGACAGCTCGCTTATCGAACCTGCTGAACGAGTTCAAGCAATTCCAGGTCTTCCAAGACGAGCAGAGTTTGATCCCCGCAAACCCACTGTCGGCCCCCCCGGCTGCACGCAGTTCCGCTCTTTCGATCCAGTGTCCGGAACATATACCACATTCGATGGGCGGCGGCGCCAGTGCCAGTAGTTGAGATGGCGAGCGCGCATGCGCGGGTCGGAATGCTGCGGGCATTGAACCCTCACGTCGAGCGCGTGTTCAACCCTGACCGAAAAGACCCGCATTGGGGACGGCGGAAGCTGGCGCGGGACCGGTGACGGCCTGATGCGCTGGCTAAAAACTTGTCCAGGCTGCCCAGCGCTTCCAGAACGGCCAAAATACCAAGCCGAAGAGGCGAATTGCCTGCCTGTGCTGCCCGCGCTTAAAATAGCGCATGCAAGACCGACCTAGAACGCGAGGGTGTCAATGTCGCCTATAAAGCTGAAGAAAATTCTCGAGTCGTTAAGCAGTTGTTGTGACTCAGCGGGGGGCTAAGGATTCGAATTTTGACGGCGGGCGCGCCGGTGCTGATCTTGCCAAAATCTTGGCGCTATCTCGCCACGGTCCGCAGCCAAAAAGAAATTCGAACGCCGAAGGCTCCACAACAACTGTGATGTCCTAAAATGGCTGACTATTATTCGCTGATCAGCAAAGCTGTTGGGGGCCTCGATCCAGATGCACCCCGCGAAAGCAGGCAGGCTCTCTACGAAAGAGCGCGCGCTGCGCAACTAACTCAGTTGCGCACCATTAGCCCACCCTTTTCCGAAGCCAAAATTGCGTGCGAGCGACTGGCGTTGGAAGAAGCCGTCAGCAGAGTCGAAGGAGAGACCGCGCAACGCGCCCGTGATGTTTGTGTTCCCACATTAAACGATTTGGTGGCGGCCGCCGACGACATCGGCAAAGCAACAGCCCGGGTTAGGCGTCGCTCTTCCGTCATTCAGGCGAATGCTCGGGTTAACCCATTCTCGCGTGACGAAATAACTATCGAAGTGCCCCCGATGATCGTAACTGGCGGTGCAACCGGTAGACTGGTCGGATTTTGGCGCTGGCGTTCACTACCACCCCGGCGCGTTGCGTAGTGGGAATCGTCCACCCTGACCGGGGTGAACGGTACCGGTGCCAATAGTTGGGAATAGAGCTGTCGGATTGATTTACCCCGGCGGCCGCGGGCCTCGGAGCGATCCCGGGCTTTTCTTTTGATCGTGGCAGCATTGATGACTCACCTACCGCGCACAGTGAGCGCTGCGGAGATCACGGTCGTCAGCATCGACCTAATTGGCCGGTAGTCGCTAGGCGATTGCGAATGCGCCTTCTTTCCTCCGTCGACGATGGGCGACGAAGCCGAAACCGGCGAGGCCGATCAGCATAACGGTCCAAGCGGGGGGCAAGGGGTGGCAGCTGCAGAGCAGTGGCGAAATCAAATTCAAATCCTTCGCCGCCGCTCATCGTCTCATTGAATGCTAGTTGGACGTTGTTGAGACCGCCCGCCAAATTGGTGCTGATCAGGCTGTTGAGGAAAACGACTGTGCCGAGGCGAGATTGGCAAAAGACTGATTGACGATGACGTTACTGTTGTCCGAGATTTTGAATGTTGCACTGTCAAAAACCTTTTCCAAGCGAGGCGTTACTAAACAAGTCAATCAGAAATGGTGCCGTTTGCGTTGAATGGGAAATTGGCGCTTTGTTGGTAGACGAGTGAGCCGCCGACGCCACCCGCGCCCATTGAACCGACCGCGAGCATCAACGGACCGGTAACGAATGGACTTAGGACCGAGAAGCTCTGTCCGGGATTGATCGCGCTCAGAAGAGGAGCGCCACTGCCGATCTGTGCGAGCGCACTGGCCGGTGCCGTGCCTCCGACTCGGCTTGTGGCTATGGTTTGGACGGAGGTCACGCTGCCGAAATTAGCCTGTGCAGTTGCCTGTGCCTGCCCACTTTAGTAGACCAAATTATCGCGAATGGCTGGACTGACGAGCTTCGTAAGAACACGACATGGGCGCGGGCTCAGGTCCCGCGCTCTCGTAACCGGGAATTAACGGTTCGGTCGCATCTTCGAGGAGACCTCTCTGCTGGTCTCCGTGTGGTAGATAAGCCGTCGCTGACCTCAACCCAGCGGCGGCTTTTTTGCGTCTAATGAGAGAGAGGCCGCCAACTAAGGCGTCTGTCATTCTAAAACGCGCGCCTTTTTCTACGGGACATCCGCCGCGCTCTTCGGGCCGATAATCGTGCTTTTCTGACCAGGTCGCGAGCCTGCTCCAATTCGCGTATCTGAGCATTGAGGGCAGCTATCGCGTCGATGGCGCCTGAAAGGCGACGCCGAAGAGTACTCATTTGAGACCCCGCTACAGCTCCAGGGCACAATTGCCCTTAACGTAGGTCATCGTGGCGCACTGAGGGTTCAAATTAGCCGCTAGGGGGTCTAAGGAATAACTGGCTTGAACGGGGCCGCCACAGGCGCATATTCGTAGGATGCCCGAATTCGTAGATGAAGCCTTTACGGTGCTGGTCCATATCCCCGTTGATGGAGGAGCGCCCCAGCGCGAGACTTATGTCATCGGCTGCCCCACGCGTGAGGAAGCAGAGACGAGGATCAGGGGTCTATATCCCACGGAGTTGACTGTTAAGGTTTTTGCCTCCCCCCTCAGCTCGACCGAAACCAAGGGGCAAAAGTTGATGGCGGGGGAATACCGGCCATGGCAATAACCCCCAACCCCGGCCTCCCGTCCATGAGATAGCTAAGGGCTTGTCGCCGGGGCTGGCTCCTTCGGCTCGCAATCGCCTCCTGAAATGCGGCGTCGATCTCTGCGCTTGTCATGCTCCGCCAGTCGATCATGGCCCAGATCATGAAGGGTTTCAATCCTCGATCGGATTACGTAGTCGCTTCTTGCTACGGCTTTTCAGCTCCCTGAGGGACGTACTGTGGCTCAAAATATCAGGCTCCGTCATTGCTGTCAGCCCGCTCTTAAAAAGCTAGTTCTAGCTGATTCTTAAAGAGGGCCGGGCGCGGCAAATACGGCTAGTCGAGTAGTCCTATCCAGCTTTCGGTCGCTGCAAACGTGGCCTTCCAAAGGGCAGGCGCGGCGAATCCTTCTTCTTTGAGAGTTTTTGCCAAGGCGGAAATCGCAACCCACGCAGCCTGATGAGCTTCTTCTATTTCAGGGGTCCGCAAGCCTGTGCCTGCCATCTCATAGACTAGATCCCCGAGCATTATTGCCGCGGCCTCATTTCGCGACAAACGGGCCTGGCGCAGGAGCTGCCGCGCGTTATTGGCCTTCGGAAAATCCGGGTCGTCGCTCATGGCTCTCGCCGGTTGCCTCATCAAGGCTCCGCTGAGCGATAAAGTTCCAGAGAAACCGGCGAAGCCGCGGCAGCAAATACGGCCGAGCCGCACGGCTGCTTATGGGCTCCTCAGCGTAATTGCCCAAAAATTAGATCGGCATAAGCGAAGAGGAACCAAAGCCACGCCGCCGCAACGACAACCAGGGCGACCGTAGAGACAATCGGGGAGCGATCATGCGTCATCCGCAAACAATATCGCTAGTCCATAACGTCGCAACGAAACTCGCTGCTTAACCTAACCGATCAACCTTACTGGCGCCGCGTGGTGCGTTGCGGATATAAAACACTAAGCTCGGCAGGCGCTGGCGTGACCCAGACTTTCACCCAAACCACGTTCAAAACTGGAATGTCCGCATTGATTGCGATTACTCACCCGTGAGGTCGACCAGACTTCGGGCGTCGCTCAAATTCAAACGCAAATTTTTCTCGGCCTTGCGATGCTGAAGGCTGTTGGGCGTTGGCTGCCGACGCTGGGCGTCAGAAATTCAAGAGCTGGCATCAGGCCACCGCGGTGGCCGCAGATGCTTTTGCGCTTCCTGCGCCACCGAAGCAGAGCGAGCCTCACGGTGCAGACGCTAGGCCAGAGGTGCCGGGAATTGATCCGGCGCTGGTCCCTGAGGCAGCCAGGATGAAGCAGCTGGCAGAAGTTCAACCACCTTTGCGGAGATTGTCTGATGAGCGTCAGTGAGCGTTGGTGCCGTCATCTCAGCTGCTCGAAGTCGTCTCGCAGATTCGGCTGCAACGCGGACGTGCTCGCGTCGATAATGGTAGGCTTTCTGTCGTCTTATAGCGGATATTGCGGCGCGAATGGCATATCCGACCGCAATGCCAAGAACGAACGCAAGAACGAGCTCAATCGGTTCCATTTCGTTCCCCCACCTATGACCCCATTTTTTCAAGGATACCGCACGTGGTCGGGCAATCAAGTTTTGTCCAACCAAATTCACAGATTAAGGGCGTTGCTCCAATCGATGATCGTGAACCAGGCGCGGGGGCAATAAGCTGACTTGGATGGGATCGAAGGTCGGCGTTCCCGGCCTTGTTTTCTATTTTGGCGTTAACCTTGTTTCGATGGTGCGCTTCGGAAGGTGAGCGTCCTGCTATCGCTTGGTTTGCAAAAGTGCGATTGTGAATGCGAATTTTGTTCTCGATTGGGATTGAAAACACCGACCAAAATTCGATGCCAGACCAGCACCAAACTGATCTAATGATCGCGCGCTTAGAGAAAGCGAACGCCAGAGCTTACGAACAGCTCGCTCGCTCAGATGAAAGGGTTTTAAAGTCTGAGCAACATTCTTTGGACCAAGATGATCCATCTTCTGCCCCGAAGCGGCAGTCACCGCGTGCTAGGCCGTTGTTTGTTGCTCTCATCGGGTTACTGCTGGCAGCCTCCGCGTGTGTTACGGCTTTCACTTGGGAGCCTTCCTATGTTGCGGCGAAGCTGATTTTTGCCCGGTGGGCAAATGCATCCGTCTCTCAAACACTACCTGAGGCGCGGACCATGCCGCATGACAACGCTCCGGCAGCGCCCCTGATTTCCCCCGAAACCGCGCGGCCGCTTCAGAGGATGGCGGACGATCTCGCAAACGTGGAGAAACAGATCGAGCAGCTCAAAGCCAGCCAGGAACAAATAATCCGCAGAGATCAGGCGATCGCCGAGCAGTTCAACACGAGTCAGCAACAAATGGCGCGCGACAATACAAAAGTTGTCGAACAGCTTAACGCGGCGCTCGCAGAGGCGGCTCGCCATAATGCGGCGGTCGCCGAGCAGTTAAAGACAAGTCAAGAGCGATTGGCCGAAGTGTGGTCGTCCCGAGCCGCGGGTTCCACTCGCAAGTTTTTACGGCGGCTTTCGTCGCTGCAAAAGAGAGCGCAGACGCAGAGGCCGATACGTTTGCAATCATCTCGTGCCTCCAATTGACGCCATGAGAACACAGTTCGCAAACTGCGATACGGGATAGCGGCGGCGGGTGAGAGCGGGCATGCGCTATTGAAGCGCAGTCAGACAGGCGAGTCGAATCATCCTATTCGTTGGGGATGGGCGAGGGGCCGAAACACATTCTGTCGCGTGTGTGGACAAATCCGGGGCGCAGCGAAACCTCGCCACGTTATTGCACACCATCAAGCTCCCTGAGGGGCAAATCCGTCGGGGTAACCAAATGAGCCCAGCGGAACACACGTAGCACCGATGATGGCTGCCGCTCGTGTGGTGCGATTGCTTGGACGAAACCGCCGTGGTGCGAACTCCAATGTCCAACGACAACATCGTAAATATGCATATCCAGACCGTCGGGCGTTCCGGTCGGCTGCGTGATCAGCAAAAGTCGCCGATCCTTTGGCGTTGAGCTGTTGTCTTTGAACTCGTTCCAGAGTGGCATCGCAGCCTCCCTTCGTCATAGGTGAAGCACGGTAACGATAATGCCGATGATCGCCGCAATCAGCGCGCCGACAGCAACGTCGAAAGTCCAGCGCGCGTAATCAAACCCCTGTTTTTCCCGCGCTACCTGCTCAACGTCTTTTTCTCTCAGCCATTTTCTGATGAAGTGTTGCTTGGCTTCCCCGCCGGTAACGAGCGATCCGTGATGATTGATGTTATCGCGAACCGCCGTTTCGCCAGCGGCTTCAAGTTCGCGCCTCCACTGAGTTTCCTGAGTGTCGTTGGTCATCGGACAATTCGCCGGATCGTATCTTCATCCAGCCCAACGGGGGGTATCTCGAGAGTGCGGGAAGCCTGCGAAGGGTGGCCCAACCGGGCGTAGTACCTCGCCGCCAAGTCCAGCAGGCGCCTCTTTGTGAATTGATCGGCGTTTTCAGCAAGGCTGCGGCAGCGGTTCGCCTGCGCCTCCAGAAAGGAACTATCCATTTTCCGAACTCCGAGACACAACTAAACGATTTAACGTTGGCACGGTTTGCTTGGCTTTTTCTATCGTCCGCGCCAAAGCTTCCCCAACAATTGTCAAATCAGGCGGGCGGCCTCTCGCCCTCAAATTTGATGCCGCACTTTTTGGCAATCGGGCGTACTTGGAGAGGCAAGTTCGCCGTCATCGCGCTGCCCGGTCGCTATCTGAGCGATGCCGCGCGATCCTGCGATGTGCGGATGGCTTGCCGAGCAAGTCTGTAGCTGCCGAACTCGGCCTCCACGAACACACCGTTGGCAAGTGGCGCCGCCGATTTTTGAAGGATCGCTGCGATGGCCTGCTTGACGAGGCCCGCCCTGGCCGCCCCCGAAGCATCAACGACGATCAGGTCGCTGCCGTGATCGAGCGGACATTGCGTACGACGCCGGCCGATGCGACGCACTGGTCGATCCGCTCGATGGCTGCGGAAACTGGCTTTTCCCACACCACGATCCGCCGAATGTGGTCTGCGTTCGGCTTACAGCCGCACCGTAGCCAGACATTCAAGTTGTCGAGCGATCCGCTGTTCGTAGACAAGGTACGCGATATCGTCGGCCTTTACCTATCCCCACCGAACCGAGCCCTTGTCCTCAGCATCGATGAGAAAAGCCAAATCCAGGCACTCGATCGCGAGCAGCCGGTTTTGCCGATGATGCCTGGCGTACCGGAGCGGCGCACGCACAGCTATGTGCGGCATGGTACGACCTCGCTGTTTGCGGCGCTCGATGTCGCCTCGGGGTTTGTCATCGGCAAATGCTACAATCGCACCAGCGGCAGCCACACTTAAGCACGTGCACGATGCCACTGATCACGCGCCGGTCATCTGCTCGCTCGACGCCGCGCACATCCGTCGGCAAATGCGGCTCAATCCGTGCCCATTGTTCGTCGCTCAGCCAGAACAGGTTTCTCCTCATCAATCCTTCCCCCAATACGAATCAATATCGTATTGTCGAGGCAGAAGGATTAATGAGTTCTGACCCTAGTCACGTGAATCTAAAGTTCGCCACATAAAGTCTGCTGGGCTTTGTGGCAGAAGCGTTTGACGGAAGCCAAAATCTGGTCTGCGGACTTGGTCCATTTGAAGGGCTTCGGGTTTCTGTTGTGCACGTCGATGAAGGTGCGGATGTCGGCCTCGAGCTGCCTGACGGATGTGTGGACACCTCGCTGGATCTGCTTTCTGGTGAGTTCGGCGAACCAGCGCTCGACCTGATTGATCCATGACGCGGAAGTCGGCGTAAAATGGACGTGGTAGTGAGGCTGCCGCTGGTGCGATTGTCCGGAAGCTTATGGTCCGCCGACGACGATCTATAACCGCTTCGTTCGCTGGGCGCGGCGTGGAATCTGGGAAAACCTGTTCCGGGAGCTTGCTGGGAATGGGCGGTCTGCAGACACGCAGATGATCGACTCCACGCACGTCAAAGCACACCGCTCGGCAGCGGGCGGAAAAGGGGGGAGCAGAAGCAGGCTGTTGGCCGCTCGCGTGGAGGGCGCAACACGAAGATCCACGCACTCGCAGATGCTAAAGGGCGCCTCATCGCCATTCTGTTGACTGGAGGTGAAGCCCACGATTGCCCGATCGCTGAGCGCCTCATCCGCAGAGTGAAGCGATCGAAACGCATGCTCGGCGACAAGGCCTACGACAGCGCTGAATTGCGCGCCGAACTGATCGAGCGCGGAACCAAGCCGGTCATTCCTAACCGCAGCAACAGGAAGCAGCCGTTCCACTTCAGCAAGCGCCTCTACAAGCTTCGCTGGCGCATCGAAAGCGCATTTAACAGGTTGAAGGACTTCAGGCGTATCGCAACGCGCTACGACAGGCTGGCTCGAAACTATTTGGCCTCTGTCTGCCTCGCCGCTGCTCTGGTATGGTGGATTTAATGAGTCCAGACCCTAGTAAAGCCATCGAACGAGCGTGAAGGCAGTCCAGCCTATTGCGACGAACCATCCAACGGTGGCGGCGCCCGTCAGAGCCACCCATAACCATGGCGATAGCTTCCTACGCCTCCGCAAGTCGCTTGCGGGCTTAGCAGGCAATTTCGGGTCGGAGTTCACTGAACCTGTCACACGCTAGTCGCGGTTTTATTCCAGGGTTCGGGCGCCCACCCCAAGAGAATATGATCGCTATGGCTTTGCCACCGTGGCCCGGACAGATTGTCCGGTGAAACAACTGTAGCGCGTCTAAGCGAAGCCGCAACCAAACCCGCTTGTTAAGCTGAATAATGGCGTTCCAGGTTAAACTCGGAACTGAAAGATCACCGGTCGAACAGAGAGGTGAGGCGCCGGTTCACGCCGGCGCGTTTTTCTCGAACGAGAGCGGCAGGTCAATCCCAAGTTTTTTCATAGGTCTTCTTGTCAGATTTGATCATCTCGGCGGTCGTATAAAGGCAGTATCCGGCATAGCCGACCACCAGAGCGAATCCGACAATTCCCGCAATTATCGGAAACGCGATGTGTCGTTCTTCCACGTAAGAAGCGATGCGCTCCGATCGAATATTGGTCAAGTCTCGTCCAAGCATAGAAGATCCCGACCCACGCAGACAGCCATAGTACGATCAGGCCCGTCGCGCCCACCCCCGCAACGCCCTGCCTCAGTGCCGCGGGTTTTGGGTGCCGACGGCGCCGGTATGGGGGTTCACATTGCCGGTAGCGCTGTGATTGTTGCGCTGGGTCCCATTCGGATTGGTTTGCTGATTTAGCTGCACATGGGAGCCGCTGCTAGTCGCATGGCCCTGCACGCTGCGGCTGTTCGGGGTCGATCCCGTTCCGTGATTCTGAGCCTGCGCCCCGGTGGCTGCGATTGTCAGGACAGCAGCGAGAACGAGCTTTTTCATTCCCAGTCCCTCCCGTCGGTTTTGTTGTGCGCTAGGAAACAACCACGATGAGAGGGCTCTGTCGAATGGAATAGAACGGCTGGTAAACGGTTGACGATGCCTTTAGCCACAATTCGCAACCCTGCGGCGGGCAAAGGACCCCTCATATCCTAAAATTCCGCGCCTTTCGTCGTCTTGCTCTTGAAATTAGAGTCCGAACGGCATGCCCGGCCGCGAGCCAATAAGGTATCGAGCGCGTTCAAAGCCGCAGTCCAGAGCAGCCCGATTTCGTTGCGCTAGCAAGGGGGCAGCGTCAAAATTGTGACCAGCTCCCGCGCGAATGGTGGTGGATAGCGAGCGCTGGTTTTCGCCACGAATCAGTCGCCACCTAAATGGCGCCCGCGTCGTGTATGGGCGGAGTAGTCGGGCGCGGCCCTTTCCTCCTACCCCAGAGCGGCAAGCGCTCGGCTACTTCGTGGATGCATTTCTCGGGCGGCAAGCTGGGAAATCTGAGGCGCTCAGTCATTGGTCCCTCTTCAGCTTCCGCCGCCCCAATGATGGTCCTTGCGGTCGGGATTGAACACGCGCTCGACGTGACGGTTCAGCGCTCGCATGACGCCGGTCGCCGCGATTCAGGGCGACCTTCGCATGGACCAGAGGATAGCGTTCGTAAGCAGTCGCTGGTAGCGGGGGTCCTGCCAGACCGACGCCTCGTGGCCAAGGGCCGAATAGAATACTCGCCCCTGGCCGTAAAATCGGGTCCAGGCGAGTGGCCAACCATAGAATCGTTGATTCACGCCGGTCTTGCCAAGGTCAACTGAGCTTTGGTCCAGGCGCAGGAGCACGTGCGATCCACGATAATCGAAGTCGCTGATTTGGTAGATTTCGTCCTCGATTTGCAACAAATTCCCGAGAAACGCCACCAGTGGATGACCCGGATCAACCACCTCGATGGTCACGGCCTGATGCCAAGGATGACCATTAAAATAGCCGCCGACCAGATCAAGATAGTCCGGCCAAGTGTAGAACGTGTCCGTGGCCGAATGAACACCGAGGAACCCACCACCAGAGCGCACAAAGTCGAGAAGAGCTGTCTTTTCAACGCCGCTCATCGGGAGCTCGCCGGTTGTGTAGAACATCACGGCGGCGTAGCGCTTGAGGTTTTCGGTCGAAAATTCAGACGTGTCTTCCGTTGCAGTAACTTCAAAGACACCGGAATTCCTTCCAAGCTGTGCCAAGACTACCTTGGAGAGCGGTATGACGTCATGCCGGTAGCCGGCCGAGCCTGTGAAATAAAGGATGCGCTCAAGCTGGCCCTCTGTACGCGCGCCGAGCGGTCGGACTACCGCTGCGCTACCGAGGAGCGCGATGAACTCGCGTCGCTTCATGTTAGACCCCAAGCTCAGGAAACGGCA
>Ga0207012_1070_pt1 | contig 12929 bp, 11 predicted proteins | sample Alteio_BWMinCont_80_FD_153471 | JGI IMG/M metagenome (GOLD analysis project Ga0207012, IMG submission 153471) | Enriched cells from forest soil in Barre Woods Harvard Forest LTER site, Petersham, Massachusetts, United States -... | ecosystem: Environmental > Terrestrial > Soil > Temperate forest >...
TCGTCCAGACGGGCTAGCAAGGTCACGTTCCTGATTTCGTTAGGTGCCGGATCAAGTCGAAAACGAACGGAGTTCTTCCAAACCTTCACCGACCGGGCAACGAGCACCGAAACTATCCAGCCATTCTTCATTCGCAATTGACTTCGCCATCTTCGTCCACGTCGAACGACCGATACGCCGTCTGGAAACATCGCTGCTATGTCGCCGATAAGTTGATCCCTTAAGGCTTGCGTTCGACGGCGAACATCAATCAATTCGTCTGGTCTCGCGGTGATGATTCACGACTTGGATAAGGGCCGTTCATAGCCACAGGGCACTTGCAAATACGCTAGATTCAGCCGCTGGATTTCAGCAATTTATCGCCGTAGCGGCTGCTCCGAACCTCCATAAAAGCAAGAGCATCAGAATGAGTAACGCAGCGACTCAGTGACGGTGTTGGCGTGGAAGTAGCGGGGGGCGGTGGGTCCGACAAATGAGCCTTCGTTGTACTGGTAGTAATTCCAGTCGCTGTTCCAGGCTAGTCCATGGGTCAGGTCGACGCTGAAATTGGCTACGGGCTGGTAGTAGAGGTACTGCAAAGATCCGAGCGGTTGGAGGATGTTGAACTGTGGCGTGCTGCCGTCGACGTTGGTGATGCTGCCACCGACGTTTAGGGTCAGGCGCTTGATGGCTTGAAGCGCACCGTGAACATGCCGAAATTGGTGTGGTTGGTGTAGTACGAGTTGGCCAGCAGAGGATTCGCAGGATCATTAGCGGCGCAGGACGCGGCGTTGTTGACGAAGGGAAGGCTCACGCCAGGCGGCGGCGTGTCGTTGAAACAGATTAGGGCATTCTGAATGACGTCGTTGTAGTTGTATGCCAGATCGAGGGCGAAGCGCTCGTTCGGTGCGAGTGAGGCGGTGAGTCCGTAGTTGCGGTTGTGCCCCTGGTAATTGACGGCTGAGTCGCCGTTCGACTGCTGGAAAATATTGATCGAACCGCCGAGGACTGCCCAGGGACGCGGGGTGTATCCGGCCTGGAAGCGATATTGGGATTGCCTGCGCGGCGAGATGCGGACGATCACATTGTCGAAGCTGGTGTACTCCTGATTGAAATTTAGCCTCAGGGCGTGGATGGGCCGCGCCCAGACGCCGAAGAGTTCGGTGTAGCCGTGGATGGCGAAGTAGTCTTCGTCTCCGGGCAAGAAGTCAATGAAGTGCTTGAAGACCTGATCGCTGTAGCGGAAACCGAGGTTGGCTCCGACTTTTTTCGAAATGTCCCAGGCAACCTGAGTCTGGTTGGTGATCCAAGTCTGATTGAATGAGGCCTGGGTCAAGGTGGTGGTGGACTCCGGGGCGGTCGCACTGAGCGGGGTCAGCAAATTGCACGTGGCGGTGCAGACGTTATCGATCTCGGTGAAGTTGGCGTTCTCGGGGATGCGGAAAGCCCAATAATAAAACTTGTCGATGATGCGGATATGTTTGGTCACGTGGACGGTGCCTTCAAGATCGAGCACGTTGGAAATCTGGCGGGCGCTGCCGGTTCCAGTGGTGGTGAAGGCGCGAGTGTCGGAACGTGATTCGAGACCGTTGAAGGACTCCTCCTGAGGCGTGTTCATGTCGGCCGAGCTGTAAGTGAACGATCCGAGTAACTCCACGCGCTGGAAGTAGTTGCTGCGCAGGCTGAGGCGCTCCATCGGGGTAGACGTACGAATGCGCTGGTTGCGGAAGTAGCTGAAGTAACCATTGCAGTCCAGATTCGTTAGCGTTCCCGACGAGTTGATGAGACTGGTTGCGGGCGGCACCACGGCGCAGGGCGACTTGTTGGCAGTGTCGATGGGCAGGCCCAGTTCGACCGTACCTCCGCCGGGGAGGAAGGCCATCGCGAATGAGGAGAGTTGCGGGTCGGTGTCTCCTTTGTAGTAGTAGAGGAATTGGTCGTAGCTGAGAACGGTTCGTGGTGCGATCTTCCAGTCGGCTCCAAAACGATAGGCGTTCATGGTCGTGTTCCACGGTTGCAGGAGCAGCGCGTCCGTTCCGGTGTGGATGCTGGTGTAAGAAGGCCCGGTCATGTTGTTGTGCGAATATCCGAAGCGGAAGCTCACCACAGATTGCGGCAGCAGGGTGAGATCGATATCCGTCATGCGGCGCGTAGTGTCGAAGGCGTGGGCCGAATTAAGCACGGGGATCGAAGGACTCGATGTCGGAGGGTTGAGCGGGTTGACCAGCAGATCGTAGTCAAAGAAATTTTGATCGCGACGGAAACTGGCCAGGAAGTTGTACCACTTGTTTTTCTCCGCCCGGGCTCGCAAGACGTTGTTGGGATCGCCGCCCCATCCGAAGCTGTTCACGGAAAGATTGTCGAAGAGCAGGCCCCGGTGATCTTGCGATTGCATGGAAAAGGTCTCGTCGAGAAATCGCGGGCCAGTCTGGAGGTTGACCAGGGTGTCGTACATATCGTCGCTTCCGGTCACGTTGGTGTAGCGATAGCCGATTTCGGCGGACGTATGGATCACATAATCCCCGGCGGTCACGCCTTCTTGCTGCGCGGGCGGGTTTTGGCTGCCACTGGAGGATTGTGGAGCCAGGTACTGCGGTGATGCGGCGAGCAAGCCAAAAACGAGCACAGAGCTAATGAGGATCGGCGGGCCGGGTTTTCTGGGCGAGGTCATGAGTCTCCCTCACTTGAAAAAGACATTGCTGAAGTTGGAGCCGTGAATCGCCACGTGACACATGGTGCACGCCTGATATTTGGCAGACTGATTGTGGGCGGGTCCCGCGGGTCCCTGGGTGGGGAAAGTGTGGCACTGCAGACAAAGCATATTCACCAGGCTCACCCTGAGGAATCGGGGATTGGTTGAGCCGTGGGGCGTGTGGCAACTGACGCAGCCCTCGGTCTTGACCGGCACGTGCTCGTAGACGAAGGGTCCCTGCTTGTCGACGTGGCACTTGTAACAGATGGCGTCGCCGTTGGGCATAGTTCTGAGTTGGCCGGCGATCGCGGTCCCATGCGGGTTATGGCAGTCGTTGCATTGCAGCAGACCCTCGTTCACCCGGTGGTGATAGGGTTTGGCGAAGTCCGCCTTGGCGGAGCTGTGGCAGCCGTAGCATAACTGCGGCGTGCTCTGGATTAGCAAGTACGGCTTTTCCTTGGCATGATGGGGAGAGTGGCAGTCGAGACAGCCGACGTTGCTGCTGGAGTGGGCAGATTCGGAAAAATGGGCCTGCTCGTGTCCTTCGCCGTGGCAGCTGAGGCAGCGGGCGCTGGTCTCTTGCCGGGAGTGATCTCCGAACACGAATATCTTGGTTTTGTCGCCGCCACCCTCGACGTGCTCAGCTCCGGGACCATGGCAGGCTTCGCAACCCTGCTTCGAGGGAGCGGCTTCCTTATTCAGGGTGGTCTTCCAGTGGGGCGATTTCTCCCAGCCGTTGTAAATCTCTTCATGGCACGTCTTGCAGGTTTCTGCGCCAACGTATTTCGAGGAATCCGCTGAGGGCGCTGCGGTAGCGTGCTTCGCAGGCGATGGAGCAGCTTTGCCACTCTGCGGGGTGGTCTGGCCAACGGCGAGGATGACGACGAAGAATATAAATGGCATTGAGACAAAAAGAACGCGAGACGAAATCGCTGACATCGGCGCTCCCTTAATGGCTCGCGGTCTTTCTTGAGTGTTTAACCGAGCGACTTTTGTAACGTCAGAGCTCGGCGGCTCTCGCTTCATCCCAGAAGTCAGATCTGTGTTCAGCATTTCGAACTCCTGACTGGGGCGCTTGGAATTCTCGTTGGCTAACTGCTTAATATATCGGCGACTTGGGCTTTCTGAACGACGACTAAACAACTAGATCAGCACGCTGGCAAAGTTTTCCCTTTTGGTCCCACCGCTAAATAACTTGTGTTTATAGTCCGGAAGCCAATGTTCTGACAACTGTCAGAATTGACAGGGGGATGAAAACGTGTTGGTCCCTCCTTTCCTGCAGATCCAGAAAACTCCTGACTCTAAACCTAGATTTTCCAATAACATCAAGGACCCAGCTCGATTGGTTTACTGCAAGGAGATGCCCGGCAGCTGGGGAGCCTGTCATTTTTGCCAGTTGTAGCTCTCTCTACCAGCTCGATACACTCGCCCCGTTCATTATCGACGGTTCATCCAGCTTCTATGAATGCGACTAGTGATAGACCGGCATGGTTCGTGCTGACTCGGCACTGGCTGAGTCTTTGCGGCGCGGCATTGGTCACAACGGCCGTGATTTCATGGCTTTTTGTGCTACCGCTGCAGATTCGCGGCCACGTAGACAATCCTTATTTAGGAATCGTGATTTTTCTGGTTCTGCCGATAATCTTCTTTGCAGGTTTGGTTCTGATTCCGCTGGGTTTGTACCTGAGTAGGCGTCGTATTCAAAAAGGATTGGGTGAAGTTGCCTTCGATCGCAAGGCGGCTCTCCACCGCTTGATTTGGTTTTTCGCCTTAACTACGCTCGCGAATGTCTTGATCGGAACCCAGGTCACCTATCGGGCTGTCGAGCATATGGAGACGCCCCAATTCTGCGGTGGAACTTGCCACGCGATGAGCCCTGAATTCGCGGCCTTTCGGAATGCGCCTCATTCCAGGCTTGAGTGTGTCGAGTGCCACGTCGCTCCCGGTGCAGCCGGTTGGCTGGCTAGCAAAACGAGCGGAATCCGCCAGTTGGTCGAGACGGTGATGAACAGTTACCCGAGGCCGATTCCCTCGGCTCTCGAGAGTAATCGTCTGGTACCTGCGAGCGAAACCTGCGAGAACTGCCATTGGCCACAGAAGTTCGCCGGGGTAACTCTGCGTGTGATCAATAAGTACGCTGAAGACGAAACAAACACCCGCACGCAAACCGTGCTAATGATGAGGGTAGGAGGGAACAAGATCGGGGGCATTCACGGTGCTCACTTGGGCCCCGGGATTCACATTCGTTTCGCCGTAGCGGACCCCGCGAGGCAGGCGATTCCCTGGGTCGAATACAGAAACACAAGAACCGGGGAAATCAAGACTTTCGCCACTTCCGATTCCCCGCCTGATTCCGCTAAAGCTCTACCGAAATACGATATGCAATGCGTCGATTGCCATAATCGCCCCACGCACTCCTTCGACTTGCCGGATCACGCCATGGACAAAGCACTCGCCCGTGGCGACATCGCTGTCACCTTGCCTTACGTCAAAAAGAGAGGCATGGAAGTCCTGAAGGCGGCTTACCAAACGCGTGAGGAAGCGGCCGTCAAGTTGCCGGCGGCTGTCGTCAGTTTTTATCAACAAAACTACGCCGATCTTTACACCGCACGCTCTCAAGACATTAGCGAGGCTAGTCAAGCGATTCTTGCAATCTACAATCGCAACGTCTTCCCGGATTTGAAGGTCACCTGGGGCACGTATCCTAACAACCTCGGCCATATGGATTTTCCCGGTTGCTTTCGCTGCCACGACGGTTCTCACAACACCGCGGATGGCAGCGCAATCACTCAAGACTGCAGCAATTGCCACGAGCCATTGGCAATGGATGAGGCATCCCCGGAAATCTTGAAAACCCTCGGCATCGCGGGGCAAATCTCGAAAGTTCAAAAACAAGGACCCTCGCGATTCCGGACGATTAGGCGAGGGACGACATGTTCTGACAAACAACAAGGAGAGTACCTATGAACTGCAAGTCGATAGTTAAGTTAGCCGCTGTATTACTGATCGGGGCAACGGCTGCGTGGGCTGCGGATGGGGCAGCCCTTTACAAGTCCAAGTGTGCAGGTTGTCACGGGGCCAATGGAGAAGGCAAACCTGCGATAAAAGCCCCGGCTGTTAAGGGAACCAGTCTGGACGCGGACGCGATTGTGGCGCACATAACTAAAGGTGAGGCGACCAGCAAGGCCCCGCACAACAAGGGCATCGCCGGGCTGACTGACGACCAAGCCAAGGCAATTGCGGAGTATATAAAAACCCTCAAGTAGTTTGAGATTGAGATTGATCTGAATCGACGGGCAGCGCCCCTACGGCGAGGGTTTTGGCGAAATCTCGCTTGCGCGACACGGCTGGGCAGCATCCCAGGTCTTCGCGGGGTCCAACTGGAACCACGACCCTGTAGATCGGGGATCTTCGACGGCTCTGCGAAGACTCGGACAGGGTCTGGACCGACCAACACAATCAGGTCCAACCTCTTATCGCGATATTTCTGAACCAGGGAATCACGCCGTTCCTTCAGCACATCCTCTGATGGATCAGCGGCATCTAGACTCTCCATGTAGACCTCTTCCTGAAAACGCTGGTCAAGGTTCAACGCCGAATATATCTGGTTGTTCACAAGCGGCATACTAAGGATGGGACAGTCCGACCTCAGTGATGATGAGAACTTGTTTTCTTTTCTTGCGCCTGGGAAGCCCGCGCGAAACAGACCAGCCCGAGCGCAGCCACGATAAGCCAACGCAGGGAGACCGCTCACAGGGACAAGCTATAAAGGTGAAGCGTTGGCTTAGAGCTACGGGGTTGCGTGTGGCGTGAAGTTTCGTGGGGTTGGAAAAACCACCGACACGAGCCAGCGCTTATTGGTTGGCGGAGACCCCCTTGCAGTGCTAAGCGAGAAGTGGTGCCTGATATCTTTCCGGGCTGCAACCCATCCGAGGGTATCCCCGGCAACCAACGGGTTATTGGACATTGGCACCCCAGCCAGTTAAGGGAGAGGATAAACATTTCCCCAAGGCCTCCGTCCACTCTGAGCAAGCTTTTGTGACTCCGGATTTCACTGCGCCAAGCCAACTGGCGCAATTGAAAGCTGACACTTTCCAGTGACAAACGGGGTGCGTCCTGGCGACCAACCGCGAGTGCCGGCAACCGGCCTGCCGGTGCCAACGGGCTCCATGCCTAGGGATTTCCCTAATTGTTTCCACTGGTTCTTCGGCTTAAGAAGACTAGTGGCTGACCTTAATTTTGGCAGCGATTTGCAAGCAGGTTCCGGCGAGCAGGAGTCTTTATGAAGACAATTAGCTCCACAGTCCTATTGCTGTTCGCTCTTTCCACCATTTGGATTCAGCCAGCTCCAGCGCAATCCCAGGACGAGCGGAAACTAGATATCCAACAACTGAAAGACAAGCTCCAGCAATTGGACCAAATGATGAATGAGGTCAAAGAGGAGCTCGATGCACTGGAGGGCGCGGCATCGACCCCACCGGCAGGGGTACAACGCCCAGCCGGGGGGCAAAAGACGGCCGCTCCGCAGGAACCCCTAATCGCCGTTCCCTCGGAAGCAATTATCTCTCAGCCCCAGGCTGGAACAGTACCGTTAGAAGGTGAAATCACCGAGCGGCAGAATAGCGTCACCTTTTATGGATTCGCCATGCTCGACTCCGGCTATGACTTCGGGCAAGTGGATCCGAACTGGTACGACGTAGTCCGTCCCACCAAGTTGCCGTCCTTCCACAACGAGTTTGCGCCGAGTGGGAATGTCTATGCCGGCGCGCGACAAACCCGTTTCGGAGTGAAGTCATCCACGCCTACCCCGTATGGCGATCTGAACACAATATTCGAATTCGAACTATTTGGGACCGGAGTTGATGCCGGCCAGACGACTTTCCGTCTGCGGCATGCCTACGGCGAGTTGGGCCAGTTTGGAGCGGGACAAACCTGGAGCCCGTTCATGGACATCGGTGTCTTCCCGAACACGCTGGAGTACTGGGGGCCGAACGGGATGGTTTTCTTCCGCAACGTACAGATACGCTGGATGCCGATCCGAAAGAAAACAGGTAGCGTGACTCTCGCTCTGGAAAGACCTGGCGCCAGCGGCGACCAAGGCATTTATGCCGACCGTATCGAACTGAGCAACATACGGCCCCGCTTCAATTTTCCTGATCTTTCAGGGAATGCGCGGATCGACAGGAACTGGGGCTACGTACAGATGGCCGGCATTGTCCGGAAAATCGGATGGGTTGACAGCAGCGGCAACCCCATCAATCTCGGAGGCAGTCTGGTGGGCTGGGGCGTGAACCTGACTTCGAATCTCAACCTGTCGAAAAAGAATGTTGCAAAGCTGGCATTTGTTTACGGCTCTGGCATTGAGAACTACATGAATGATGCGCCGGTGGATGTCGGTATCCAGAACAATCCTCCGAACTCTCGCGTGCCCATCAAAGCCGTTACTTTGCCGGTGTTGGGGGTCGTGACGTTTCTCGACCACACCTGGAACGAGCACTTTACCAGTTCGGTCGGCTACTCGCTGGTTGACATCCAGAACTCAAACGCACAGAAAGTATCGGACTTTCATCAGGGAGACTACGCAGTCGGGAACCTGCTCTACCATCCGATCCCAAGGGTGACGATGGGGGGTGAGTTTCAATTCGGCCGGCGCGTGAACTTCAGGGACGGATTCACTGCCAACGATTATCGAATGCAGTTCTCATTCAAGTTTGATTGGGACAAGAGTTTCAAATCCCCGACTCTATGACTCTGGCCTGGCGGAAAGAAAGGAAACGTCAATGTTGAATAGAAACTGGGCTTTAAAGTTACTTCTCGTCGCAACAGTCATTGTGCCGTCGGCGCTTCCGATGTCAGCACAAGCGCAAGCGCCGCGGAGTCCGGTGGCGCCTCGCCGCGAAGTCGTGGCGGCAGTGGTTAAGGAGGCCTACGACAAGTTCAAGAATGAAACCCGCGGGAAGAATGCCGATTACATTCCCTATCTCGCACAGGTGGACTCCAAACTATTCGGGATCGCGATTGTGACCACCGACAATCAGGTTATCACGATGGGGGACGTGAAATATTCATTCTCCATCCAGTCGATTTCCAAGGTTTACACGCTCGCCCTCGCGATGGAAGCGCTGGGAGCGGACAAGGTCTTCCAAAAAGTAGGCTCTGAGCCTACAGGACGCCCCTTTAACTCTCCCGTGGCGGTCGTGGATATGCCAACACACACCGGCAACCCTTTGGTTAATGCGGGCGCCATTGCCACTACTAGCCTGATCTCCGGCAAGGATGCGGATGAAAAATGGAACAAGATCCTGGATTTCTACAGTCGCGCGGCCGGAGAAAAGTTGACCCTGATTGACGAGGTCTACAAGTCCGAAGCCGCCACCAACACCGGCAACAAAGCGCTCTCCATGCTCTTGGCCAAATATGAGCGGATTTACGCTGATCCATTTGAGTCGGTCGATATCTACACCAAGCAGTGTTCGGTTGGCGTAAACGCCTCGCAGCTTGCCCGGATGGGCGCCACTCTGGCGAACAACGGTATCAACCCTTCCACCGGAGAACAGGTGATCAAGACGGAGGACGTTCCTCACATTCTCAGCACGATGATGATGGCCGGTCTTTACGACGGTTCTGGTGGCTGGGCCTGGAATGTGGGACTTCCCGCGAAGAGCGGAGTTGGCGGCGGGATCGTAGCGGTCGTCCCTGGAAAAGGCGCAATCGCCGTCTTTGCGCCGCCACTCGATGAGGCTGGAAACAGTGTCAAGGCGCAAGAGGTGATCGACTACGTCAGCGACAAGCTGCACTACAACCTCTATTCGCCGGCGTCGGTGGGTTGGAAATAGCGGTAGTCACCAAGAACTGAGAATGATCGGCGGAATTACCAATGGCAAGCATTATCCGGAGAATGAGAACTCGATTCCTACCGTTGGCTCTCGCCCTTGGGTTGGCTAGTTACGGAATGGCCCAAGGCGGAGATCCCCAACAAGAACCTCCGAATCATAGTCAGCAAGACACGACTGACGAATTGGAAAAGCTTGACCGGCTGATTGAACAAAACAAGCAACTGGAAAACCAAAACCGAGAACTGATGACGGAGATCGAATCTCTGCGTGGTGTGCTTGCGCAGCAGTCCGGATCAACAACGAAGTCAACTGAGACAGGCGCACCGACGCAGGACGACACTGCACACGAACCAAAACCGATGGCGGCGGATATCTACTCGGAGCGGGGAGACAAGAAAACTTGGGGAACGTACACGCCCAACCAAGGGTACAAGGTTGCGAATACAGAGTACGGCGACATGAGTATCAGCATATACGGCTACGCCCGCTACCTGAACCAACGAGGTCTGGATTCAACGTTTACAGACGCATTGGGCAATATCAAGAGTGTCCAGCAACGCCAGGATATCCAGCTCAATAAAGTACAGATAAAGTTCCTCGGGTGGATCCTGAACCCGAAGTTCCGCTATTTCCTGTATGGGTGGTCTTCCAATGCTTCGCAGGGCTTAGGTGCTCAGGTAGTGCTCGCCGGCAACCTGAGTTACGCTTTTAACAAAGCGTTTAACGTGGGCGCGGGGATTAGGTCCTTGCCGGGTACGCGCAGCGTGGAGGGCAACTTTCCCTTCTGGCTTGGTGTCGATACACGCCTTATCGCCGATGAATTCTTTCGCCCTTCCTACACTTCAGGCGTTTGGGCCTGGGGCAAAATCGGAAGCCGGCTGGACTACATAGCCATGATCGGCAACAACCTGAGCACCCTGGGCGTAAGCGCGGCACAGCTCAACAATGGGTTAAACACGGTGTCCACCTCGCTCGTCTGGATGCCCAGTACGGGCGAATTTGGCCAAGGCTTTGGCGACTTCGAAGATCATCAAAAATTGGCGACCCGTCTTGCGGCCCACTTCACCCGGAGTAATGAGGACAGGCAGGAACAGCCAAACAGCGACCAATTCGAGAATACACAGATCCGGCTCGAAGACGGTAGTGTCATCTTCACGCCCAACCTTCTCGGTCCCGGTATTACCGTCAACGACGTGACCTACAAAATGGCCGCCTTTGATGGCGGTATCAAGTACCACGGGTTTTCATTGGAAGGGGAGTATTATTTGCGATGGCTCGATCATTTTCATGGACTCGGCACGACCGGACTTCCCACGGTCTTCTCTCACGGCCTCCAGTTGCAAACCTCGGCGATGGTTCTGCCTAAGACTTTGCAGGTTTATCTCGGAGGATCGACACTCACCGGCAACGCCGCCGCGCTGGACGCGTACCGGGCAAAGTATGGCAATCCATGGGACTTTCGGGCCGGGCTCAACTATTTTCCTTATCACAACAAAGTCATCCGCTGGAACAATGAATTCCTTTACCTGTACAAATCTCCGGTGGGCTATACCGCCGTTCCCTTCGCGCTCGGAGGAACCGGACCAGTCTTTGCTTCCACTCTCGAGTTAGCTTTCTGAGCGGTCGAGTATTTTTCGAAAGAAATAAGGATCGTAAACATCTCGATGACACAACTCCTCAAATAACGGGGTCCATGGATGAAACTTTCCTATGATTCTTGGCTTCAGAGAATGGTCCGATTCGCTTTCGGCTCAGTCATTCCTTTAGTGGTCTGGTGCAGTCTTGCAGTTGCGCAGTCCCAACCGGACCAACCCGAGCTGAACGATGTTCACTTCCATTTGACCAATTACATTCAGGAAGGCACGGATATTCATGACTTTTTGAAGATCATGGGTACAAAAGTTGGACGCGTCGCACTATTCGGGATCCCTCTTCAGCAGGAATGGTCGTACCAGAATTCCGGAGACTTTGCTCCGACCTACTACCTGCAGACGGATGCACCGCTCTATTACTACTCCTTCACCGATGCATACATTGCGATGGCATACCGATCACTCTCGAGGGAGCAGCGGAGGCGCTTCGATCCCATGATCACCGGGTTCAACCCGGCTGACATGTATGCAGCCGATCACATTCGTCGTGTGCTTCAGACTTTTCCAGGCGTGTTCTCGGGTATCGGCGAGTTCACGATTCACAAGGAGTTCGTTTCGGCTAAGGTGGCAGGCGAAGTTGCGAGTCTGCAAAACCCGGCCCTTGATCGGATTCTCGATTTTGCTGAGACGGTCGGACTGGTCGTGCTGCTACACAGCGATATGGATGTGCCGTTCGCGAAGGAAGGATCGCCACCCGTTTACCTGGATCAGATGAAAGCCCTTTTCAAGCGGCACCCCCACACGACCATCATCTGGGCTCACACCGGTATGGGCCGGGTGGTTCGACCGATAAAAAACCACGCCGCTCAGTTGGCAGAGATACTGGCCGACCCACAGTTTAGTCGCATCCACTTTGATATTTCCTGGGACGAGGTGGCCAAGTACGTGGTCTCGACTCCGGAGGCGACTCGCGTAACCGCCGACCTTCTCAACCGCTACCCCGACCGTTTCCTTTTCGGCACCGACGAGGTAGCGCCATCAACTCAGGAGCAATACCTGAAGGTCTACCGGCAATATGAGCCGTTGTGGGAACTTCTGGACGAGAAAGCTCGCGAGAAAGTATGCAAGGGGAACTATGAGCGGCTCTTCGATGAGGCTCGACAAAAAGTCAGGGCGTGGGAAATGGCTCAGGGCTTGGGTCCTTCAGCGAGTTCCCGGTAATATCGGCCCGTTCAGCGATTCGAACGAAAAAAGAGGACTCCTAATTCCGATTCATTTCGGCAAATTTTCTCTATCGACTTCCATCGGAATAACCCGGAATCCGGGGGCTTTGTAGTCCGGTGTGACGTATTGTTCCGGGATCGCAATGACGTTCCCATCCCGCAACGAGGAGTAGTGGGGCGAACAGATTTCGACGCCCGCTTCATTAAATTTGTCCTGGATGTTCTGATGCAGGTCCGAAAAGATGTTCAGCATCTCCCGGGGAACGTCGGTGTAAGCATTCAGTTCGTAAGCGACATAAAAATCATCTAACCTTGTCTGCAGGATGAAAGGCGCAGGCTGCTGCAGCACATGCTTGGTAGCGAGCGCCGCGCTGATCAGCAGTTGATGAACGGTTCGCCATGGAGCGTCGTACCCGATAGTCGCCGTAGTATGAAAAATCACTCCCTTCTTTTTGGCCTCGACGCTGTAGTTTTTTACTGAACCGCTCATGACTGCCGCATTCGGGATGGTAATAATCTCCGCTTTCGGCGTAAGAACTCGGGTCACCAACAGGTTCTTCTCAGTCACCTCTCCTGTGGTCTCGCCGATCTGGACCCACTCGCCGAC
>Ga0207012_1140_pt1 | contig 12778 bp, 11 predicted proteins | sample Alteio_BWMinCont_80_FD_153471 | JGI IMG/M metagenome (GOLD analysis project Ga0207012, IMG submission 153471) | Enriched cells from forest soil in Barre Woods Harvard Forest LTER site, Petersham, Massachusetts, United States -... | ecosystem: Environmental > Terrestrial > Soil > Temperate forest >...
CGAACGGATTGCCGTGATCATGCGCGCCAATCACATGCACAGTTGCGTGGCGGTTAGCGATGCGTATCATGTTTTCCGCATCCGCAAACTGCTGGAGCATGAGGGGATGCAGGTGTATGTTTCGCCGCGCCCGGATTCGCGTCCGCACTCGCTGTGGCAGCGCGCGGAAGCCGTGCTGCGCGAGGCAGCGAGCTATGTGGTGTGGCGGCTGCACATGCCGGTGTAGGAGCTTCACAAATCGTCATGTGGGAAGCTGCCCCATGCTCAATAATGCAGTCGAGTTTCATGGGGAAGCAGCTGCCGAATATGACTAGTGGAGGCGGTCGGCGTTTAGCCGCCTACCATCCCATTCTTTTCCTCAGTTCTGTGATGTGCGCCACGTGGTGTTTGCCATGCCAGGAATAGAGCGCCAGATTCTTTTCCAGCGGCACGAGTCCTAACTCCGGATGGCGGAAGGTCCGCTTCCACTCCGCGGGCTTCATGGCGCGCAACAGGCGAACCCACCGGTCGTGCAGCGGTTCCATCATCGCCAGAGAAACTTCGAGTGGCGTCGACTCGACATCCGGCGTTCCTGCCCACCGGTCTTCCATGTAGGGTTTGACCGTGGGGTGTTCTTCGGTCAGCGCCAGTTTGAAACGAATGTATGCGTTCATATGGCTTTCGGGAACGTGATGCACGACTTGGCGAACTGTCCAGCCGCCGTCGCGATAGGGGGTTTCGATCTGTTCCGGGGAGAGGTTCTTGATCGCGGCGCGCAATGCCGCAGGGGTCTGTTCGATGTCGCCGATGAATTTGTCTCGTTGGGCTTCGCTTGGAGGGCCGTCGAAAGTGAATTTCCCAATGGGATAACGCGGGTCGCTCATGGGTTGGCCTCGGGCGTGGATTGTGTACAGCACTCAGATGAAGGCGGCGGGAGGAAAGCTGCAAAGATTCAGGATCGATTTGTCGGGCCAGCCGGCGAGGTCTTGAACCACCCTTCGGCTTCGCTCAGAGCAGGCTCCGGACACTAAGGTTCACAAAGGAATCCGGGAGGATCAGATTCAGCGCACCAGCGCGAGGATTCTCACCGGGCCACTGGAGCCGCTTTCCAATTTGGTTGGAGCAACCACGACCATTCCGCCGGTCGCCGGCGCGCGATCCAGGTTGGCGACGTTTTCCAGTTGGTAGACGCTATGTGCCAGCGTGTACTGGCGCACGGGGAAATCTTTCGACGGACCGTAGTCGACGCTCAAGGTGTCAATGCCAAGGCCCAGCGCATTACGTCCTTCAACCAGAAATTTGGCAGCATCCGGGGAATATCCGGGGAAGTGCATCGTGCCTTTACGGTCGGTGTTGCGATAGTCGTTGGCAGAGTCCCAACGTGAATCCCATCCGGTGCACGCGATTACCACTGAGCCCAGGGGAATCTGGTTGTGGACATGCTCCCATCTGGCAATGTCTTCGACCGAAATCTGGTAGTCCGGGTGGTTCGCAATGTTCGCGCTAACATCCAGAACGACCAGGGGCGCGATCAGGCGTTCCGTGGGAATCTGATCTACAGTCCAGAGCCCACGCGAAAAACGGGCAGGAGCGTCAATGCGAGTTCCGAACTGCTGGGGTGACGCAACCGGCTTTTCAGCGGGTCCCTGAGCCAGGGCGCGAGCATCGAGCGTATGGGTCAAATCTACGACGGCACGGAACCCGGTCGGGGACGACGAACCCGGATGGCGCTGCGCAAAGAGGAACAATGCCAGGGCCAGCACGTAACCTACGATTAGCGTTCGAATCTTCATCAGTTTTCTGATCGACTTCTGCGGCCCGGTTCAGTTCCGCGAAATCCTCTTAAGCCAGTTGGATGCGACGATCTGTTCCCGCGGTGCTACTTTGATTCTCCATGGCGGTAAAGGAGGGTTCAAGGAACTGCGGGACATGAACTAATGGACGGCCATTGGAATACGATGGCAGCGGCTGAAAGCCGAGTTCGTTCCGAGCGCACATACGATATGGCTGAAGCCATATCCTGATACGAATCGTTGGTTTGTGAACAGTCTTGTAGGTTGTCAGCCATGCCTCGGCGCGGAATTCACGCGAGGAGGAAAGCAGTGCCCGCTGCGATCAGAGTACCGAGAAAATTCACGGCATCGTTGTTCAACAGCTTTCGTCGTTCGAGAAGAGCGCCCAGGAAACTGTCCGCGATCATGCCGGTAATGGAGGCAAGGATTGAAATGCCAAGCCACCTGAGAGGGATAAGGGCGGCCAGGACACAGATCCAACTCATCAGCGCCGCAGTTGCGATGCCGGCCAGGGTTCCGGCCCAACTCACTCCACCATCGGTGCCAGCGGCGACTTCTTCCCAGGTGGTGATCAGGCGCGCCTTTTCGTTTCGAGCCTGGCCCAGTTCGCTCGAAACCGTGTCGGCTGCGGCTTCCGACAGTGCGGCAGAAAGGGCGAGCAGGAAGGCCGTTTTCCCTTCGGAAACCGCCCATAGCCCGGCACAACCCGCGGCCACCGCGAGATTGGCCAGAACCTGCAAGGCGTTTCTGCCATCGAGCCTTTCGGCGGTTCCCAGCCTCTGCTTGCGGCGATAACCGAAGCGCGTGGAAATCCAGGTCAGGACGAACACCGAGACCAAGGCAACGAACGCGCCGAGTCCCACTCCCGCGTAAAGCACAAAGCAGACCGCGGCTCCCGCGATGGCCCCGGAAAAACTCACTCCACGGACGCAGCGGGCCAAGGCGGCGAATACCACGGTGATGATGAGGGCAGACCAGAGCGGACGCGCCAGGTCGAGTTGTGCCAAAGCCTCCACGGTTCGGGTCAGGGCGGACATCTGGAAGACTCTCGCTTCGATTCGCTTGCCGGAATGCGGGTACCAAGACCGATACTACTATGGATAGGGTTGCGCCCAGTCCGGCCCCAGTGTATCGTGCTTTTACTCTGGGTTACCGGCGCGACCTTTGTGCGTCAAACAGTTGGTTGTAGTTTAGACTCACGGTCGCAAGGTTGTAGAGTGGGCGGGGCTGGTAACGCATCACGGGCGTGGACGTCCGCGCCTACATTTCCCAAGCAGGGTGAATTATGGCAGCTTCGGTTTGGTCTGGCTATTTAACCTTCGGTTTGATTTCAATGCCGGTGAAGCTATTCTCCGGCGCGCGCAGTTCTGGCATCTCCTTCAACATGCTGCACCGCGAAGACCTGTCTCGCCTGAAGCAGCAATATGTTTGCCTCGCTGACGGCAAAGTAGTAGAACGCAGCGACATCGTGAAGGGCTACGAGTTCCGCAAGGACGAATATGTGGTGATCGAACCCGAAGAGATCAAGAAGATCGAGCCCAAAACCGCCAAGACGATGGAGATTCTGGAATTCGTCAAAACCAGCGAGGTCGACCCGGTTTTCTTCGAGTCGTCCTACTACATGCTTCCGGACGAAGCCGGCCGGCGGCCCTACGCGCTGCTCACTAAGGCGATGGAGGAGAGCGAATACGTTGCCATTGCCCAACTCACCATGCACAACCGCGAATACACGGTTTTTCTGCGTCCGCATGAAGGCGGAATGATGTTGCACACGATGTACTACGCAGAAGAGGTCCGGAAGCTGGAGGGCTTCGGCGCTCCCGACGTCGAGCTCAAAGATGCGGAAGTCAAGGTCGCGCACCAGCTGATCGAAGCGCTTGCGGCTGATTGGGACCCCGAGAAATATCACGACAGCTTCCAGGACAATCTCAAGAACCTGATCCAGACCAAGCTGGAGGGCGGCAAGATTGCCGAAGTGGAGAAACCGAAGAAGCTGGCTCCGGTGGTCGACTTGATGTCGGCGCTCAAGCAAAGTCTGGCGGAGATGGAGGGGAAGAAAAAGCCGGCGGCGCCCGCCTCACGGGAAGCTTCCAGTTCCGGAAAAAGATCTCGCGGAGGGGCGTGAAGAGCAATTAGCATTTGGACTACCGCCTTTCGGACGCGACCTTTGGCGTCTGTCATCTGTCATCTTTCCAGTCCTCGCCTCTTTCATCCCAAATTCGCGAGCAACCTTGTTATGCTCCGTCGTCACTAACCTTAAAGGGCTAAGTGCCAAGGGCTAAGCGCCATTGGCTAAGTGCTCACTGCTTCCTCTCTGGCGCAGATCGTGGCAAGCCGTTAGAATGATGAATTCTCCCGGGGTTTATGCAAGATGGATTTTGTGGCTGGAGTGTCGATGACTGGAGTGCGCGCAGCAATCGTTCTGGTTCTCATGTTTATTTGTATGAGTTGCGGGGAAACGTATCGCCCCGTCGCTACTCCGATTGTTCCGAGCCTGCCCAATCCGGGGTTCACGCACGTTGCGCTTGTGATCAGTGGCAATGGGCCGAACAACCCTGGAGCGAGCACGTCGATTGATGTCTCGGGGGACACTGCCGTATCTCAATCGACCTTGGGCCTGATGCCCACGTATGCGGCGCTGGTGCAGAATGGCACCAGAGTATACGTCGCGAATAGCCTTGACGACACGGTTGCTTCGTTCGCGCCAACCAGCCCTACGCCGGTAACAACAATCAGCCTGCCTGCAGGCTCGATTCCCAGCTTCGTGGGTACGACGGAGAGCGCGACCGTTTACGTCGCCAACTACGGCAACAATACCGTTTCCGCAATCTCGATCATCAGCAATGTGCTGGAGGCGCCGGTTTACGGAATTCCGGTTGGCGTTCACCCGGTGTCGCTGGCGGAAATTCCGAGCCAGCTAAAGCTCTATGTGGCGAATCGGGGTAACGGCGGCGTTGGCGGCTCAGTGACCAGCATCAATCCCTCTGACCGAAGTGTGAATCCGCCGATTGCGAATGCCACCTGGGTTTCGCCGGTGTCAGTGGCGGCCCGATCGGACAGCAACCGAGTTTATGTGCTGGATCAGGGGAGCGGCATGGTTTCGGCGATCAATACCGCTTTTGACACGCTGGTTAATAGCGTTTCGGTCGGCGTGGGAGCGAATTTTATGCTCTACGATCCGACCCGAAATCGCCTTTATGTGTCCAACCCGGCGACGAACATGGTGACGGCGCTGGATGCATCAAGTGACGCGCTTCCGGGGGTGGCGATCCCGGTGGCGAATCCGGTCTCGGTGGCTGCCCTGCCTGATGGAAGCCGGGTCTATGTAACCAGCGCGTCGGTCAGCGGCGGGAATGTGACCTCTCGGGTGACGGTGTTCAATGCGGTGGGGGGAAGTTTCAGAACGACGATTCCGTTGACTACGGTGAAGCAAGTGTGCGCTTCGAATCCATCGGAGCTTTCAATTGCGGCTTCTGCGGACAGTACGAGAGTTTACGTGGGAAACTGCGATGCGGGGAATGTGGCGGACATTCAGACGTTGAACGACACGCTGCTGCTGCAAATGCCTGCCCCTCAGAGCGCCGCTCAACCGTCAACCGTAGATATCACGGCTGCAACTCAAAGCGGCTCAAACACGACGTATGCTTACGCCCTGATTTCCGGACCGCCCCTCCGTGTGGGCATGACCATTGCTATAGAAAACATGGGAGACTCCGGGAACAACGGGACATTCGCCATAAGCGCCGTCGGGACTGGAACATTCACTGTCTTCAACGCGTCGGGAGTAACGGAGAGTTCTCAGGATGGGAGTGGGAGCGCCGTGACGCCGCAGAACCCGGTCTTCGTGGTGGCTGGACCATGATCAAGTGACTTGCACGGGCGAGGACGCCCGCGCCTACATTGGCAAGCTCGCAAATTCCTATTGCCCCATCGCGGCTGCCCGTTCGGGTTGTCGCGAGGAATTATGTCGCAACGCGATATTCAGGAATACGTTGCCGATACCGGTTTCGAAGCAGATAACGAGAGCCTCAGTGTCCTCGCTGCTTTTCGGGCCATGCTCGGAGGTGTGCAGTACGGGCGGATGCACGCGAAAATGGAATCCCTGGTCGTTTAACGAGGTGACGGCATTGCCGATCACCTGGTTGGCCAACTCGCACACGGTTTCGCGCACCAGTTCGTCCGATTCTGGTAACTCGGCTCCGGCGAACCGACTGGCAACACGCAAGGCGGTTTCCGGGTCCAAATCGATGACAATACGCCCTTCGATGTCGCCGGTCACCCAAATCAGCGCGGCCACGCCTTTGCGGCGATAGGCTTCTTCCTCCATGCTGAGGTTGCCGACGGATGTGGGACACTGCAGTCCCTGCGCCAACACGGCATCGGCCGCGTTGATGAAAGGCTGGATCAACTCCATTTTCATTTCAGTTCCCCGCGCCCGCGGCGTGAGCCGCAGTGCCATCCTCACCCATGACGTACTTGATCACCTCGTACAGGACCTCCGGCTTGACCGGTTTCTGTACGAAATGACGCGCACCCCGTTGCAGCGCGGCCACGATGTTCTCCTGATATCCGACGGAGGACACCATGACAATGCGTGCTTCGGGGCTTTGCTGCACGATCTTCTCGGCAGCTTCGATCCCCTCCATCTGGGGCATGGTGATGTCCATCAGCACGATGTCCGGCTTGAGGCGCTGATATTCGGTTATGGCGGTTACGCCATCTCCCGCTTCGCCCGCTACCTGGCCCCCGAACGTTTCGATCATCCGGGCCAGATTCTTGCGTGCGAAGACGGAATCGTCCACTACCAGGTAGCGGACTGGCTGACCGTCCTTACTGCGTTTCACTGGCACAAACTGCTCCATAAACAACCTCCCGCCGCTTCAAGTTCCGGCATCCTGTTCTTGCCTGCCGGACAAAATCAGTTCTTGCCGACTCCGGCGGCTTTGCCGCTGTCATCGGACTCTGTCTTGTTTCCAACTTTCCGGTCATGCACGCACTGGGCTTGCAAAGTGTTGGCGAGCGCATCGAGGGCTACGACTCGCACTGCATAGCCGCGCTCGATGGCCGCTTTCGGCATACCAAAGACCACACAGGAGTCCTCGCTCTGGGCGATGGTCATCCCGCCTGCTGCTTTTACCAAGCCCAGCCCCTGTGCTCCGTCTTCTCCCATTCCAGTCATGAGCACAGCAATGCTCTTTTCCCCGAATTCTTCCGCCACGCTCTTGAACAGCACGTCCACCGATGGGCGATGGCCGTTCACCCGCGGTTCGTCGTTGAGTACGGCAACGTCGCCCATCGGCAATCGCTTTACCCTCAGGTGCCGGTTTCCGGGGCAGATCAGGGCCCGTCCGGCCAGCAGTAGGTCTCCCGATTGGGCTTCCTTGACCGTGATGGCACAGATTTCCTCCAATCGCCGGGAGAACATTTCGGTGAATCCTTCGGGCATGTGCTGCACGATCAGGATGGTTCCTGGAAAATTCTTGGAAAGCTGCGGCAACACGTATTGCAGCGCCTGCGGTCCGCCCGTGGAAACTCCAATGGCCACAATGCGAGTCGCCCGGGTCTGAGTGTTAGAAGGGGCTTTGGCGGACGGTTTCGACGGTGCGGAGGGCGCGGCGATCAGGACCCGCCGGCTTTGCGCAGCGGCCTTGATCTTGGCAATAAGCTCGCGCGCAATTTCCGGCATGTTGGCGGAAACATCGGTGGGCTTGGCGACGAAATCGAACGCCCCCATGGACAACGCCTGGAGGGTTACGGATGCTCCCTGGGTGCTGTGGGAGCTGACCACGATCACCGGCAAGGGGTGGCGCAACATGATCTCTTTCAGCATGTCCAGGCCGCCCATGCCCGGCATGTCGAGATCGAGAGTCACGACCTGTGGCTTCATCTCTTCGATCTTTTTCAGACCGAAGTTCCCGTCCATGGCGGTGCCGACTACCTGAATTGAGCTGTCGGTCTGAAGGATTTGTGGAATCAGCTTACGCATCAAGGCTGAATCGTCCACCACTAACACACGCACCGGAGGTGTCATGACTGTCCTCCTACTGCAGTTTGTGCGATCCGCGCCCGCTCGGAGTGCGACAGGAGCAGACCCATACCGGGTCCGCCAGCCGTGTCCGGCCTGGACTTGGCAAAACGTTCGACAATGGCGCCAAGATTCAGAATGAGGACTACGTGGCCGTTGCCCAGGATCGAGGCGCCACTGACCAGATCGGTCTCCGCGGTCTGTTCATCCAATGCCTTGATGACCAATTCCTCTTCGCCCTCGATAGCGTTTACCAGCAGCCCCAGTTTGCGGTCGCTCATGGCGATTACGAGCACGAAGACTTTTTCGGGCCGACCATCGGGCCGCTCTTCGGGCGGACGCCCCAGCCGGGCTACTGGCAGGACGCGATCGCGCAGTTTCAAGACTTCACAATTGTCGACCCGATGAATCTCGGATTCATGGGCGCGCGCGATCTCCGCTACGGCATTCAACGGGATGGCATAGAGACGCTGCTCTACGCGGAACAGCAGGGCCTTGATGATGGCGAGGGTCAGCGGCAACTGCAGCCGGAATGTGGAGCCCTGCCCCGGGTGGCTTACCACGTGTACCGTTCCTTTTAATCGGTGCAACACGCTTTGCACGACATCCAGGCCAACGCCGCGGCCGGAAATTTCGGTAATCTCATCGGCCGTGCTGAATCCCGGGCGGAAGATGAAATCCAGGATGTCCGCTTCTCCCAACCGGCTGGCTTCCTCCGGCTTTAGGAGGCGTCGTTCGATGGCTCGGGTCTTAACCTTTTGCGCATCAATTCCGCGGCCGTCGTCGCTGATTTCAACGATGACCTGATTGCCCTGGTGGTAGGCCTCGAGGCGGATGGTCCCCTGGGCGGGCTTGCCGCTGCGAGCACGTTCCTCCGCGCTCTCGATGCCGTGTCCAATCGCGTTTCGAACCAGATGGGTCAGCGGTTCAGCGATGGCGTCCAGCAGGGTCTTATCAAGAGCAGTGTCTTGCCCATTCAGGACGAGTTCGACCTGCCTGTCGCATTGCTTGGCGACGTCGCGAACCATACGGGGAAATCGGCGGAACAATTGCTCGACCGGCACCATGCGCACTTTCATCACCGACCGTTGCAGATCATTCAACACTCGGGACTGAAAGGCCATGGCATCGGCGAAGCGGCCGCGCATGGCTTCCTTGGGATAGCGCACGGCGAACTCATTCAGCGCTTGTTGCAGCATGGATTTACCGATGATCAACTCGCCTACGAGATTGAGTACGGTGTCGATGCGTTCGGCATCCACGCGCAAGACGTTTTCCGGAGGCACGGGACTCGGTCTGACAGCGGTCTCGCGTTCGGGAGATGGGATGAGAACGGTTTCAATTTCCTGGGCGGGTTCGGCTGCGACCGTTGCTTCCTGCTTTTCTTCAGTCTGGGATGCAGCCGTCTGGGTTACAGCCGCTTGGGTTGAAAGGGCTTGGGTCGCGGGAGCCTTCGGCGCGGGCTCGCCGGCCTTTGTCTTCTGCCCTGCCTTCTGCGCAGCGGCTCCGATGCTCTCGATTTTTACCTTTGAGATGATGGTCGGGATGCGGCATTCTGCGGACAAATACTCCGCGGTCTGGTCACTGGCCACCAGTAATTGGAATTGCATCGCGTTCTTGGCGGATCCCGCTTCCGGCCGGGTTCCCAGCACCTCGCCGCTTTCCGCGATGGCCTTCAGGATCAGTTGCTGGGCTGCGATTGGCATGGCGCAGTTCGGATCAATCTGCGCGGTGACGTGGTACACATACTTGCCTTGCTTCAACGCTGTTTGCGTGGCAAGCTTCTCGTACTCTGTCCATTCGATTTCAGGGACGGCGGCTACCCCGCCTTTCGAGCTGCGCGGTTTACGGGTTTTCGGGTCTCGCGCCATTCTGCGGATCATCTTTCGAACCGGTTCTGCCGAGGGCAGCTTCGCTCCTTCGCGATAGGAACTCATCATCGCGCTGAACGTATCCGCTGCAGCGAAAGCCACCTCGGCGAGCGCCGTGGGTGCACCGCTGGACTCCACGGCCAATGCGTCTTCCAGTTCATGAGCCAGTTCGCTGAGTTCCTGATAACCAACCGCCGCGGAGTCGCCCTTCAAGGTGTGCACGATTCTCCGGATGGTGCGCACGGTCTCGAGATCGCCGGGTTGCTTTTCGAGCTTGAGGGTTTCTTCGTTGAGCGACTGCAAAAGCTCGAGGGCAGTCTCAAAGAAGAGTTCTTTCAACTCGGCCGCGCGTTCGTCCGGAAACTGACTCACGACTTCACCTCGATCTGCTGATACGCGGTGCCGGTCTCCCAGTAAATCATGTTGAACTTGTCGGTCAACCCGAGCAGGCTTTCCGCGTGCCCGACGAACAAGTAACCGCCTGGATTCAGGCAGCGAAAGAATTTCTCTATCAGACGTCTTTGCTCGGCTTCATCGAAATACATCATGACGTTGCGGCAGAAAATGACGTCATTGCGCTGCGGCAGGTATTCCGTTTTCAGATTGTGGAAGTCGAAATGGACCAGTTCTTTGAGCGCCTTCTTGACGGCATACCGGTCGCCGACTTTGTCGAAATGGCGAAGGCGGTAGCTGTAGTCCACCGAGGCCATCTGATTTTCCGAGTACGTTCCTTCCTGGCCCGCCCGCAGAACTGAATAACTGATGTCGCTGGCGAGAATCTCCACCTTCCAGGGCGGCGGGATCAAAGGCTTAGGAAAGGGCGTGTCGTAGCTCGCAGGATTGCGCAGAGCGTGGTAGGAGAGCGCGTCGGCAACCTGCATGGCCATGGTGTACGCCTCCTGGCCGGTCGAGCATCCGGCGCTCCAAAGACGCAGTGAAAAGTCCCTCCGCTCTTGCTTGAGGCGAAGGATGTCGTCGAGTACGTGTTTATGGAACAGATCCAGTTGTGCCTTGTTGCGGAAGAAGCTGGTCTCGTTCACCGTGAGATTTTCCAGCAGTCTGCCCAATTCTTCTTTTCCTTCCTTGCTGATCAGCAGGCGGTAATAGCTGTAAAAGGAATCCAACTTGCATTCTTTGAGGCGACGTTGCAAACGATCCTGCAGGAAATCGGCGCGGCGCGAATCAAAATGCATGCCGCACTCCTGATAGACGAGCGTCTGCAAAAGTTTCAGTTCGGGTTCGGTGAGTTGCGCTTGTACGCCTGCTGTGCCCATGCGTTCTTTATTTCACCTATCCTTGCCGTTATTTCGAAGCCGCAGCGGGTCGTGCGCTTTCCGCGGCAGCGGGCTGACTTGCACTCTTAGCCGCCTCACCCTTCAACCGGGTTCCGCTGAACTCCAGCACTTTGTCGATATCCAGCAACACGATCAGCCGGCCCTGGTACTTGCCCAGTCCGGTCACACAGTTCAGTCCGCCTTCCACAAAATCCGTCGGCGAAGGATCAATGTCCGCGGCGGGAATCTTGAGCACGTCGGAAGCAGAGTCCACGATCAACCCGCAAAGCCGCCCCCGGTGCTCGACTACGAGGATTCGATTGCGCTTGCTGGGAGCGACCGTAACTTCTCCAAGCCGTTTCCGCAGATCGAGGACGGACACAATCTTGCCCCGCAGATTGATTACGCCCTCTACGTAGTCCGGGGCGTCTGGCACCGCTGTGATTTCGGGCACGCGCACAATCTCGCGCAGGGAGGTGATGGGTACGCCATAGGTTTCACGGCCCACCCGGAAGCCGACAATGTGCAGTTCACGGTTCATCTGGATTCCGGAGTTAGTTGCCCGCCCCAGCCGCGGCCTGGCGAGCCCCTCTGAAGCTGGCTTTTTCTTCGCGGCGCGATGCCAGCGTTTCCACCTGCTCCAGCATGAATCTGCCCATCGAGTCCAGCAAATCGCGCGACATTTTCGACATCTGCTCCGCCGAAGCGGCCAATTCGGTTGATCCCGAGGTGGTGTGCTGGACCAGTTCGCGCATCCGTTCCATGGCTTTGACTACTGCATGTGCTCCCGAGGCCTGCTCTTCCACTGCGGAGTTGATTTCATGAGTGATTTCGTTCAGTCGCGTGGTGGCACGGGCGATCTGCGAAGAGCCGTGCGACTGTTCGTTGGTGGCCGCGCCGATCTCCTGGGCGAACTTGTACACTTCCGTGACTACATTGGAAATCTTGCGCAGAGCCGTATTGAGTTCCTCTCCGTGCCCCAGGCCTTCGTTCACAATGGAGGTGCTCCGTTCCATGTTCTCGACCGCTTTGCGGGATTCTTTCTGGATGCTTTGAATGAGTTCAGATATTTCCTTAGTGGACTGAGCCGACTTTTCCGCCAGCTTTCTAACTTCGTCGGCGACCACGGCGAAGCCCAATCCGTGCTCTCCGGCGCGGGCTGCTTCGATGGCGGCGTTCAGCGCCAGCAGGTTGGTTTGTTCTGCCAGATCGTCGATTACTTCAATGATCTTGCCGATGTCATCCGCTCTTTGACCCAGCACGTCGATGATCTCGCCGGAAGATTGGATGGTGGTGTTGATACGATTCAAACCATCGGTTGCCTTTTCCATGGTGGCAATGCCGTTGTGGACTTCCTCGCGCGAGCGGTTGGAGATGTCCAGCAGCACCTTGGCGGTATCGGCTACGCGCTGGATCGAGGCCACCATCTGATCGATGGATGCGGAAGTCTCGCTTACGCTGGAAGCCTGCACTTTAGTGCTCTTCACCATGTTCTGCACGTTGACGCTCATTTCGTGCATGGTGCTGGTGACTTCATCGATGGCCGAAGAGGTTTGCAGGCTGATCTTGGCCGATTCGTCGGAAGCTCCCGCCACCTGGTTGGACGCGCTGGCCACTTGCTGTGCGGCATCACGCCCGTTGCGCACCAACTTTCTCAAGCCCTCGACCATGCGCGCGAAAGCCTTGCCCAGAGTGTCATTCTTGGACCGGGGCTGGACGTCGACGCCCAGATTCCCGCCCGCGATGGCCTCTGAAACTGAAGCCATTTCTCTGAGATACGTGACCATCTTGGCAAAGGTTCGAGCCAGCTCGCCGATCTCATCACTTCGGTGGACA
>Ga0207012_1141_pt1 | contig 12766 bp, 11 predicted proteins | sample Alteio_BWMinCont_80_FD_153471 | JGI IMG/M metagenome (GOLD analysis project Ga0207012, IMG submission 153471) | Enriched cells from forest soil in Barre Woods Harvard Forest LTER site, Petersham, Massachusetts, United States -... | ecosystem: Environmental > Terrestrial > Soil > Temperate forest >...
GGCCGAGGCCGAAGAGGAAGGAAAGGATAACGGCTGAAGTCCAGAAGCCTAAGGCTGCGCCGTGGCGGGTCTTGAAGGCCCACTGGTAGAGGCCGGCGAGGCCGCGGGTGAAGGTGTACTGCACGTAGCCGCGGGTAAGGTACTCCTCGAGCAGGCCGACCAGGAGGAAGCCGAGCAGCCAGATGGCTCCGTAGCGGAGAATGTCGCTGCCAAAGAGCAGGCGGCCGTCGATAACCAGGAGTCCCGTCTTCACGAGGGTCAGGATGAGGAGCGAAAGACAGATCACTCCCCAAGCCAGGCCGGCGAAGAAGTGTGAGAGCTTGCGGCTGTCGCCCAGGCCGTAGACGGAATTGGGGCGGCGCTCGATCTTCGACATGATCCAGGTGACCAGGAGGGTCACGAGGAAGGGTATCGCCTCGGAGATAAAACCGCGCAGAACGGATATGTCCGTGGCGGCGTTGGCGGTCTTTGGAGCAGGCGGGTAAAGCTTGCGCCCGATGACGTTTGCACTGTAGATAATGGCGGCGAAGAGAGCAATGAAGATGAGCAGACTCCAGCCGGCGCGCAGGCCGTCCGGGCCGATGAAGATCTTGTGGAGAGTCGACGGCTGCCGAGTTGGAAGGGGTTCGGTGGCTGTCAGCGTTGTGGTGGGATGGAGGGGTTGGTCGTTGGTTTCATTGTTCAAGGGGCTGCCTCGCGTGACAGGAGTATATACGGAGGTTCACCCGAATTGGTTCGCGGGGATGTCGGGTTCATCGTTATTATTCGAAAGCCTTGGCTGCGCATCCGCACTTTTCGCAGCAAGGCCTTGGCGGTTGGCTTGCGGGTTGACCGCGCAGTGATGAATCTCACAGCATCGAAAGTTGCGGAATGCAAACCTGGAGATGGATTCTTCACAAGCCCATCCTCTGTTGTGATTCGCAAACCCATCCTCGTGTTGTCATTCCGAGGAGCGAAAGCGACGAGAAATCTGCAGTTTTCCTCGAGCAGCGACCACTGCAGATCCCTCGCGTTGCTCGGGATGACAACAACTCAATCTAGCTAGAACTCAGTCCGGCGAGTACTGCACCTGCAAGTCGGCGTGTGCGGGGTTCGCAGTAGCGGTTAACGCGGTGATTCCGTACTCCAATCCCTTTTCGAAGGGTGAACGAGCTCCACGAAGGCGTGAAAGCGGGATACAGCCCGCGTAAAACTCCGCCGGCGGTTGTGGGTGGGCGCTTCGGGCTCTCTTCCACGCGCATATCGTCTTCAGCGAGCATTTCAATCTTGCTGACCTCACCCGAAGTGCGGAAGCCGTCAAAGAAATCACGTCACTGACGCATACGCATGTGATGCAGATCACAACGCCTTTTGTGAGGGAGATCACAGCGGCATGTGCCTTGCAGCACAGCCAAGCACTCCATCCAGATGGACACTGACCTCAAACGAGACTGGCTCCGCCGCTGTGGACTGCGCAAGATGCTATTCAGCAAGTGAGCCTGGCCCGGGAGTTATACAAGGTGTCACAGGAGGCTCGTTCATGCTTTCACCGTACGGCATGGAAATCGTAGAAAGCTGTCTGACATGCAAACTGCGCGCCGATCGTATCTTCTGCGATCTGCCTGCCAGCGCGTTGCAGACCCTTGAAAACATCAAGTACGCGACCGCGTATCCCCAGGGAGCCGTGCTGTTTGTCGAAGGGCAGATGCCACGCGGCATCTATGTTCTCTGCAAAGGCACTGTAAAGCTCTCTATTAACTCTCCGAACGGCAGAACGATGATTGTGAAACTGGCCGAACCCGGAGACGTGCTGGGATTGAGCGCCACGATCTCAGGCAAACCTTACGAAGTGACGGCGGAGACCATTGATCCCTGCCAGGTCAATTTCGTAAAGCGCGACGACTTTCTTCACTTCTTGAAAGACGATGTGGAGGCCTGCATCAAAGTGGCCGAGCAGCTCAGCGAAAAGTATCACAATGCTTGTGAGGAGGTACGCTCGCTGGGACTGTCCCGCTCCGCAGCCGAGAAGCTGGCGAAGTTACTGCTGGAATGGAGTTGCAAGAACGGAGAGTCCGCCAAATCGGAGCCCCGTTTAAAGCTCAGACTCACCCATGAGGAAATCGCGCAGATGATCGGAACTTCGCGAGAGACGGTGACCCGGTTGTTTGCTGAGATGAAGAGGCGGCAGATCGTGCAGGCGAAAGGCTCAACGCTGGTAATTCGTGATGCGACAGCACTGCGCGAGATCGCAGATCACAACTAGGCGCGCCTTTTTGGAACTAGATGGCTGAGCCTGTGGCAGCTGGGTCTCGCCGCGCTGAGCGGGGATGAGGCCTCAGTCGTCCGTCCGGGACTTGGTCGTCTTTCGTGTCAAACTCAGTTTCGCTTGGAATGGGTGGGCCACCTGCCACAGGTTGCCGCTGCACGCCAGGTCCTTCACCCGGCTGAAGCCGGGTTCAGGATGACGTCGATCAAGAGACATAGCCGCCTATTTAATCGGGTCAACTGATCTTTTTCCCCCGAGCGCTTCGCACGTACGGTTCAGCGTGAACACGAGCGATTCTCTCGGGATGCTGGTGACGAATGGACGAATGAGCCATCCGAGCCCGTCGGGGATGTCGCGGGTGAGCGAGATGGCTTCCAGTTGAACGTACACGCCTTCATCGTGCTCCAAGAAGCGCCAATAGGAATTGAGTCGCCAGAGAAAGCCGCTGTCGTCCCCTACAGGTTTTCCGTGCTCGCCCGGCTGTCCCGCGCCTTCCACTTCTGCCACTCGGGTGCTGTAGGACCGGCTGGAAGCGCGTGTCGAGTCCAGACGGTCGAAGTGCACATCGTACTCGGTGTCCAGAACGACAGTCACGATCTTGGTCTCGCGCAGGCGAAGAAAGACCTTAAAGTCATCGCCGTTGTGTTGGATCAGTTTGGAGCGGAGGACACGCGGGGCGTAGGTTCGCGAATGCTGGTCATAACCCTGCAAGAGTGCGAGGGTCTGCTTGAGATTGGCGCCCGGAATAAAGACAACGCCCATCCAATGATGGATGAGGCCTCCGGGAACTGGTATGGATGCGCCGCGTTCAAGCGTCTCCAGCCGCTGGGTCACGACTTCTCCCTGCTTCAAGCGCTCGTACACCTCTTCACGTTGCTGGATCGGCAACCCGTCCGTCCACAAGAAGGGACCGGACTGCAGGTCATTTTGCATACGCTGCTCGCTCAACTGTACATAACGACTGAAGGCGGCATTGGTTTCGGGTTTCAGATCAACAGCCTGGCCCGGAGAACTGGTGAACAGAATGGCGGCAATGGTCAGGAGTAGATAAGGGCGCATAAAAACCTCCGTGGGTTAAGATGGTTTCGATGTCGCCAAACCACGCAAATGGGATCTTCCGATTCGGTGCTTACGAGGCCGACCCGGGCTCGGGGGAACTGCGCAAGTCGGGGGTTCGCCTGCGGGTTCAGGAGCAGCCTTTCCAGGTACTGCTTGTGTTGCTGGGGCGTCCGAGCGAAGTGGTTACGCGGGAGGAGTTGCGTCAAAAACTGTGGCCGGCAGATACGTTTGTCGATTTTGATCATAGCCTTAACACCGTGGTCAACAAACTGCGCGAAGCTTTGAGTGATTCGGCGGCGAATCCGCGGTTTATCGAAACACTCGCGAGGCGCGGATATCGATTTCTGGCTCCGGTTGAATTTGTCCAAAAGCAGGCTGCGCCCGGACTCCTGCCAGCGACAATCGCCGCGCCGATCGATATCCCGGTGGAGCCAGCGTTCCCTAAGACGCCGTCTGCGGTCTCGGTGCTCACCCGCGCGGAGGATGTTCCCGCAGTCCGACGCAAGTATGTTCGAGCGCTCTTCTTCCTGATTCAGCTCATGTATTTGAGTTTCTATATCGCGGCCTTGGCCCGGTTGACGCGAGTGCACGAACTCCTGGAGCAGGCGCTCGGCTATCCGGCCTGGGCCATGACATTGCTGGTCATCTCCGCGGTCGTCGGTCTGCCGATTCGCTTGTACCTGATCTCGGCTGTGGTGTTCGATCTCTCCGGACTGAGTCACAAATTTCATAGACTTTTCCCCTTGACTTTTCCGCTTGATGAACTGTGGGCGCTGTCTCCATTCCTTCTGGCTCCCCGGATAGGAGTAGGACTGGCACTGGCGGCAACGGCTGCACTCATCTATGTTCCTTTCGCGCAGCGAACACTGCTTCTGATGGGAGACCGCTCCCGCTGATTCTCTGTGACTACTCCTTCGCAGCCGCCTGAACAGGCGATAGAAACACCCATCGATCGCTGGCGAGAAAGTTCCCCACGGAGCAAGCTGCAATCGTCAGCAGATTTGCCACGAGCACGTTCATGCCGAACTGACCAACGAACCACCGCATGAGTAGCAAGCTGCCGAGTATTGAGAGGGCTCCATTGCTAAGGTGGAAGCGGAGCAAGCGGATGCCAGTCTCGGCCAAACGCGAGCCGCCGCGGTCTCTCCAGGTGAACCGCTGGTGCCACATGAAATTGTGCAGCACTGCCGCTTCTACCGCGACGCCGGTTGCCAACAGATAATGGAGGCCGAGGCCGGTCAGCGCTTCGAGGGCGGCAAGCTGGACCACGACTCCGATGGCGCCAACCAAAGCGAACTTCACTGGGCGCTGAACGCTAGAGCACCAGAGAAAAGATTGCAAGCCGCATCTCGATGTTCCGCCTTTCATGAAATCTTTTCCTCGCGATAGAGGGTTCCGGTGTGTTGAATTGCCGAGACGATGAGCATCAGGGCCATCCCACCGATGCCAATAACGCCTCCAACGTCTAACAGACGCCATTGTGTGCCCAGTATTTTCGCGGTTGGCCAGCGCAGCAGGGCCAGGTTGCCGGCGGCTAGCAACAAGCGTATTTCCGTTGGGCCAAACTTCCAGTACGAGAGTTGGAACTGGCCGAGGGTGTAAGTGGCGAGGTACGCCTCGATGGAAAGCATCAGGAAGCCGATGAGCATCCCGAAGGCAATCGCCGGGTTAATGTATCCCGACAGCGCAAGCCCTCCCATCAAGAAGAAGGCAGCGAATGTGTCGACAATGTGGTCTACGTAAAAACCATAACGCGGCCGTTGGCAATTTCGCACCCGGGCCAAGGTACCGTCCAAACTGTCCCCGAGCCAATTCAGCGCCAGAAAGACAATACCTAGTAACAGCATGTAACGATTCCATCGTGCCAGCGCGTAGCAAACTCCAGCCAAGCATTGCGCCACGAATCCCAATAGCGTGAGATGGTCAGAGTTGATGCAGCGGGGTGTGCGCTCCGCCAGCCATACCAGCGTTCTCTTTTCGGCAGCGGCTGTGAAACTTTGCTGCAGTCTGGTCGCAGGAGTAAACGACAGTTGTTTCGGTCTTATTTGCGGGTAAGTTTGCGTGGACATTGATCTCGCCTCCGATTCAGGTTGCGAGACCCAATCTGCGACAGAAACAGGGATGAGATCAATGCAGCGCTTCTCAAACCGAAGACAAAGAAAGATCACCAGCTAAACCGTTGAGTGGACAAGGCCTTTCATGAACCGTCACTTTTTGTGCGCTGGCAGTTCTTATTGGTCTTCGGTGACGCTGGTTTGGGAGGCTTCTTCGTCTCCGCGGACTAGGCCGAATTTTTTCAGTTTGTAGCGGAGGGCGTCGCGGCTTATGTCGAGCAGTTTGGCGGCGTGGGTTTGGTTGCCGTTGGCTTGGCGCATGGCTAGTTCGACCATGGCGTGTTCGACCTCTTCCAGTGATGTGCCGCCTTCGGGGATATACAGCCGTGGAAGGGTGCGGCCGTTGGGCAAGGCTTGTCCGCCGTCGGCGGGGGAGGTTCGTTCGAAGACGGTGCGGCCGCCGGATTCGCCGACGGAGAACGGTAGATACACCGGGCGCAGGAAGGGCTCGTCTTCGAGGATCATGCCGCGCTCGATGGTGTTCTTGAGTTCGCGAACATTGCCCGGCCAGTTGTGAGTGAGAATGAGACGGCGAGTGTCATCGGTAACGCCCCGAATCGATTTCTTGAATCGGCGATTGTAGCGTTCGATGAAGAAGTCGACCAGCGGAAGGATGTCTTCTTTTCGGTCGCGCAGCGGTGGGATGAAGATGGCAATAATGGCCAGGCGGTAATACAGATCCTGCCGAAACTGGCCTTCGCGCACCGCCTTTTCGAGATCGCGGTTGGAGGCGGCGATCACGCGCACATCTACCTGCATATCTTTAATGCCGCCCACACGGCGGATGACCTGGTCTTCGAGCACGCGCAGCAGTTTGGCTTGCAAAAGCGGGGAGAGTTCGCCGATTTCGTCGAGAAACAGCGTACCGCCGTCGGCGGCCTCGAAGAGGCCTTTCTTCATTTGTTTGGCATCGGTGAATGCGCCCTTTTCGTGGCCGAAGAGTTCGGCTTCCATCAGCGTCTCCGGAATGGCGGAGCAATTGATGGCTACGAAAGGTTTCTCCTGGCGCGAGCTTTCGTAGTGGATAGCTTTGGCGATGAGGTCCTTGCCAGTGCCGCTTTCCCCTTGAATCAGGATGGTGGTGGCTTCGCTGGCGGCAACCTTGCGGACGAAGTTCATGAGCTCGGTCATCTTGGGCGAGACGCTCACGACGCTGTCATAACCGACCCCGGCGCGCACTTCACTTCGCAGGGTCTGGACTTCGGTGCGCAAGCTGGTGGCCTCGAGCGCGTTCCTGATGGTGACGTGGAGCTCATCGAAATCGACGGGCTTGCCTACGAAGTCGTAAGCTCCGAGCTTGAGCGCGGCTTTGACATCGTCGAGTTGCGGATCGGCGGTGATCATGATCACGGCGCGGGCGTCGCCCCTTTTCTTGAGTTGATCCAGCACTTCGATGCCGGTGAGGTCGGGCATGCGCACGTCGAGGAGGACGAGGTCGGGCGATTCATGTTGCGCCAGTTTGAGGGCGGGTTCGCCGGCATCGGCTTCGACCACGTGGAAGCCCCACTCTTCGCACTTCTGGCGTAGCGACCAGCGCACCAGGCGCTCGTCGTCCACGATCATGATTTTCTCGGGAAGCATCGGTGTTTAATTTACTACGAAATGGAAGGAGCTTGCTTCTGGTTGGACGGCCACAGGGCTTGGCCTCGGGGCTAAAGCCCGGCATTTTCGGAGAGGCCCGATCGTTGGCAGTCCGCATGGGGTGGGCCACCCGACCCAACACCAGCTTCACCCATCACGGCAACCACGTATCCCAGGATGGATTCTCCTGTTCGGTTTGCCATACCGCACACGGCATGGGCTCGGTAGCTCCTGGGGTCTCGGGTGAGCGGCTGGTGAATTTTGACATCAACGTGGTGGGGCCAAACAACGGCGCACCGATTTCTTAAACCGCCGCAGCAACACTTGCACCCTGACCTGCCACCAGACCGCCCACAACGCCGATGGCTTAATCTCCAATGCGATGAAACCGAATCACAGGAAGGTCACAAGGCAGTCCCAGATCCGGCAAGACCCAAGCATCAGTTACCACCGTCCTAAGTAGCGCCCGCAACCTCGCGTTTTTTTGCCCTCCGCATTGGGTTCCATTTTGGGACGGAGTTTACTGTTTAGTACCGGGTACCCCCCCTCCCCCCTTTCGTGTGCAAAATCTTGAAAACACAAGATTTATTTTACGACTATGTGCTAGATCTTTGAGTAATAAGGACTTACGCGCAAAATCCAGAGAACATTGGGGTTACCGCGGATACGGCGTCCCATTTGGGGACCGTGCAGAGTCGCCTGGCAACGGATCAGATTGTCAAAGATCGACGATTATCTTGTAGATAATGTGTGTTGCACTAGATTATTGTATTTGAAGAATGGAGTCAACGATAAAGCGCACTATGGACCTCATGGTTGGCCAGTAGTCAAAACTTGTAATCCCTGATAACAACACCTATCGCGACACAGCGAGCAACGTGGCAGGAATTTTGCTGCTATTGCAGCTTCGCGTACTCGGCTTTGGCTTGTTTCAGAATGGGGATGTCGGGATCGGCGTCTTTCCATATCGCGAGAAATGTTTCGTACTCAGTTTTGGCCTTGGTGGTGTCTTGACTAAGAACGCAAGCCCGCCCAAGTCCCAAGTGGGCCAGCGCGCCGATGGGCTCGTTCTGCACAGCGCCGGGATGGTTGAGTATTTTCTGGAACTCCGTGGCTGCAGAAGAGGCCTGTTTTGCCGCCAGATAAGCCTGACCGCGAACATACACTGGGTAAAGGCTAAGCCCTTGTTCTAAAGCTGTAAATCCCAGTTCGTAGGGCGCGGCAGGAGCGAGCACCTGGATTGCCCTGGCAGGTTCTGGGTTATGCCCTTCGTTCGACAAATAGACAGCTGCTCGGATCGTTGGCAGGTAGTTAGATTGGACGATGCTGTCTTGCGGGAAGCGATTGTTGAGGTCGTTTGTCAGTTTGATCGCGGCGGCCGAGTCGCCTGACAAACTCAGCGCGAGCCCGGCGGTGCCCTCAACGTCCTTGAAGCGGGAGAGTGCGAGAGCCGACGTAATCCACTGCCTCGCCGAGGCTCGGTTGCCTACCAGGGCTTCGGCCAGCCCGATCTGAGCCTCGTCCACTGCCGCATTCTGTTGCTTGTCTCCCTTTTGTGCGATGTCTACAGCTTGTCTGGCGAACTCCCGGGCTCTGGCAAACCGTCCGCAGTATGCAGCCGTCGACACCTCATATTGAAAAACCGAGTGACCCCACGTGGGATTGTTCGTCAGCACTTCTACTTCGTGTTCCATGCCTAGCCCATCGTTTCGCAGGAAATCGATGACGTAGAGCGTCAGATGAAACATGGGGTCGTCCACATGGTTGGTCTGCGCCCCTAGCGACATGGCTTTGGCTTCATCAAGACGGTTCAGCAGAATGAGCGACCAAATCTCGTTGATTTCGGGCTGGCCGGGCTTGTTGGAAGGAGTGGCGAATGCTGCGCCTTTTCGAACCGCCTCCAGCAGCCTCTCGAAATCGCCGCGATAATAGTAATTTGTGGCCAAACCACCGAATGGAGCGGAGTCGCGCGGATAGATTTGCGCCCACAGATCATAGTCAGCGAGCGCGGCGTCCAGGTCTCCCGTGACCATCTCGTCGTAGTGCGACGCGATGTAAAACTTCTCTCGTTCGCTGACGCGGTCGCGCAACGAATATGCTTTGCGGATGCCTTCGGCTCCCCAAGCGGTTTCGCCCAGATCGACGTAAATTACGCCTAACTGAGCGTAGGCCATGGCAAAATTGGGGTCTTGTTCAATCGCGCGTTGAAACAGCCGGGCAGGGGCCAGAAGGTCTCCATGTCGGATCTGCATGGCCAGACTGTAGGATTGCAGCGCGTCGAGCGAAGGTGTCGTCACATTCTCCGGCCGGACGGCATACTTCTGGACCGAGGCCAGCGATTCGCCCAGTTTGGTGCGCATTTCGTTCGCCACCTTCCCCATGGCATCGAGAACATGATTCTTGTCGTTGGCTTCGGCTTCGGCACTAGCCAGGGATTCGTCGGTTGCGCAGGCGGTTGCCTTCAAAGTAAGAAGATAACGGGCGCCGATCTGAGTTATGGATCCATCCAGCACCGCCGTGCTGGCTGTGCGTTGGCAGACTTCCCTGGCCACATCGTGCGTCAGGTGTGCCTCCTTGGGCTGGGCCATGAGGGAGAGCGTCTGCGCCACCCGTCGGTCGGAGAGCAGGTTCAAGAAGGGCGATTGCTCCAACTGGGCCGAGAGACCCTGCCGCAGCGCACCATCGAAGACGCCGTCGCTAGTGTTGTTGGCAAAGTCCGCCAGCACCATCGTATCTCTTGCAGTCAATTTGGGAGCCGGGCGCCTGTAGACGTATGCCGTCGCAACCACCAGAACAATCACCAACGCTCCCCACATCAAGCGCTTGGGCAGGTTCAAAGACCGGGAGGCAGTGACGTTGATGGGCGCTAGAGTTTTTTCTTCGATAACCAATCGAGTGCGGCTGTGGCTCTGCACCACGACGGTGCCCTGTTCCGCCAGTGCTCGCACCTGCTGGGCAAAGCGGTAGCCCCGGCCGGGGAACGGTCACAATGTAAGACGACCCCTGAGATCGATCTCCCAAGGCCTTCCTCAGTTGAAACACGTGCTGGCCGAGGTTGGACTCTTCCACAAATGTGTCCGGCCACAGCAACTTCATCAGGTCGTCCTTGACGACTACTTCCCCGCTGCGTTGAACCAGAATCAGTAGCAGGTCAAAAGCCTTTGGGGATAGCGGAATGGGGGTCTGAGCGCGAAGTAAGAGTCGCTGTTCAGGGTCCAAGCGGAACGGACCGAACTCCAGCAACTGCTTGACTGCATTGCCCATAACTGCCCTTCAGAACAATTCAAAACTTATTAATCGGGTCTTAAAGACTTTCAGATCGCTTCTTGGGCAGGATTCCGATCGTGCATTGTGGCCCAGGAGCCGAGCCGAACGTGGCAAGCAATCTATCACGATTTCAGCGTTGGGCCAAGACGCTGGCAGAAGCGCTGGCCGTGTCCAAACGAACGGAAATAACCATGGAGACAGACCATGTGCTTATCATCCGGCGGCGACACTCCGCACGGGGTTGGTGCCAGGAATGTGGCTGCGAAGTGGACATGGTTGGGTTGGCGGAGGCGGAAGGAATCACGGGAATGACGCAGCCGGTGCTGCAGGCCGGCGCCCAAATGCAAGAGTGGCACTTCTCAGAAGACCAGGATGGATCGCCGCTGATCTGTCTGGCGTCGTTATTGAGGTCGAGGTAAACAGCGGCAATACTGCCAAGATCAACAAAGGAGACACTGTATGAAAAGGGTATCGTCGTTACTGCTGCACATCCCACTGTTAATATCGGCGGTTGCTTCGCTGCAAGCCCAAAACGTTACCGGCAGCGGTACGCCAGGAACCGTTCCCCTCTGGAAAGGCCCACACACGATCGGCAACTCCGTCATCACCCAAACTGCGACCGACGTGACCATCACCTCAGAAGACGTAACCGTCAACGGTGCCCTCAGTGTCGATGTTTCGAGTGGTATCGCGATCTCGGGCGGTAATAACGGTGGCATTGCCGTGCTGGGCGTAAGCGAAATCGACAACGGCGTGGAAGGCAACAGCAAATCAGGATATGGGGTTATGGGCGAAAGCCACACCTCGTACGGGGTGGTGGGCTTAAGCGACAGCAATGACGGGGTTCACGGCGAAAGCACTAGCGGCAACGGCGTGTTTGGGGTCAGTGAAAGCAGCGCTGGTGTGGTGGGCAGAAGCAACAACAACAACGGCATGCTGGGCAACAGCAAGAGCGGCATCGGCGTAGCGGGCGTAAGTGACACATCCTCTGGTATGAGCGGCATCAGCACAAGTGGCATCGGGATACACGGGACCAGCACCCAATATCGTGGCGTAGAGGGAGCCGCCACCGTCAAGGCCGGTGTGGCGGGCATCAGCGTTAACGGCGACGGCATAGGAGGCGCTTCATGCTCGGATTGCACCACGGCGGCCGCGGTTTATGGGATCGGACACATCGCAGGCGCTTTCGACGGCAATGTGGAGATCAGTGGTGACCTTGCCGTCACTGGATTTAAGGATTTTCATATTGACCACCCTCTGGATCCCGCCAACAAGTATCTGAACCATTTTGCGATTGAATCCGACGAGGTCCTGAATACCTACAGCGGCAACGTCATGACCGATATCGGAGGATTGGCCAGCGTGCAGTTGCCGCGGTGGTTCGAAGCTTTGAATACCAACTATCGCTACCAACTCACAGTCATCGGGGAGTTTGCCCAGGCGATCGTTTTTCAGGAGATCCAGAATAACCGCTTCGTCATCAAGACGGACAAGCCTTCAGTGAAGGTCTCCTGGCAGGTGACGGGAGTGCGGTCGGATGCATACGCCAGAATGCACGTTGTGCCGGTCGAGGAGCAGAAGCCGGCGCGAGAACGTGGACATTACCTTACCCCGAAGGTATTCGGTCAGCGCGAAGAAAAAAGCCTCGCCTGGTTGTATCACAGCGACTTCGCGCGTGACGCGAAAGCGGTAGAGGCGAAGCGAAAAGCGCTGGGACTGTCAACCAAGCAGCAGTAGAGACTTCTGCAAACTGCGGGCGCAATCCATTGCGCCCGCATACTTCTTTCCACCTCGATTACTCTAGAACTTCTTAAGGCAGTTAGTGCTCTCTTACGCGTCGAATCTGTTTGTTTCTCAGGGCTAGAATCAGCGGTTGGGCATTAAACCCCTCCGTCTTGCCCTAGCCGGTTGTCTTTGCATAGTGCCGATAACTTTGGCTGTCTATGGAGGCCAGGAGCTACTCCTTCCTCAGCCCAAGCGTAAAGCTCGATCGTAGCTGTTGCAAAATCCCGATTACGCTCAAAACCCCTCAATGAGCGCTAACGCGCACGGGATTGTCCCTGAATTATTTGGAAGGGAGCTCCGCACGCGCCACCTTGGCGCGCCGACCCGGTTATCTAATCAGGCATGGGCCACTGACCAACACGTACTTTGCAGTCCTCGCCTTCAACCGCCAGCGCGGCCCGCAATCCCGGTCCCAGTTCCAGACGCCATATGGACCAGCGTCGCGCCTCCTCCGGATCGGCGTATACGCTCAATTGCAATCTGGAGCCGGTCGCGCCCGGGACCGGCAAAACCCCAAAGCTGCTGAGCGGCATGGAGAGGCCCTCCCCATGCGCCTTGATGTAAGCCTCTTTCGCGGTCCAGCAGGAGAAGAACGAGGGAACATGTTCGGAAGCAGGCTGCGCTCGCAACCATTGCACCTCTTGAGGAGAGAAGAAGCGTTCGGCCAGCTCGAGCGCATTCGTGTCCGGGCGAATCCGCTCCACATCCACGCCCA
>Ga0207012_1143_pt1 | contig 12675 bp, 17 predicted proteins | sample Alteio_BWMinCont_80_FD_153471 | JGI IMG/M metagenome (GOLD analysis project Ga0207012, IMG submission 153471) | Enriched cells from forest soil in Barre Woods Harvard Forest LTER site, Petersham, Massachusetts, United States -... | ecosystem: Environmental > Terrestrial > Soil > Temperate forest >...
TGATGATACGGCTGGCGCATGATTTGCGTGTTTTACCGCGCAATCATTATATCGGTCTTGTGGAAATGACGGACAGTCTGGCGCGGCAGGCGCACGGCTGGCTCAAGAGTTCGGGGAGGAGGAAGCCAGAACAGGTTTGAGTTACGGCTCGGCTTGGTGTGCGTATTCATCTCGGATAGCGGCGGTTGGCATGGAGCGCCAACCAAAATTGAGAAGAAGGAGTCTTCAAAGTCGCCCCCGATGAATATTCGCCGGGGGCGTTCAAAAGACCGCTATCGTAACGTCGGTGACCGGGCGTCATACCCCGGTCTCTACTGGTCTTCGTCCGAGAACAATAATAACAACTCGAACTACCAGAGGTTCAGTGACGGCAACCAGAACAACAACAATAAGAACAATCTGCTGTCCGTGCGCTGTGTCCGGTGATGTATCCTCTTCCCCGATAGCACCTGCCGAACTTACACTCGAAGCCGTGTTCGACGCCTATTTTGATTGCCGCAAGAACAAGCGGAATACGCTGAACCAACTTGCTTTTGAGGTCGATCTCGAACGTAATCTAATGGATTTATGGCGTGATTTACGCGATGGCACCTATCAGATTGGCCGCAGCATTGCTTTTGTGGTGCAACATCCCAAGACGCGTGAAATCTGGGCCGCGAATTTCCGCGACCGCGTCGTGCATCACCTCATCTATAACGCGATACATGGCCGCTTTTACGCGCGTTTCATCCGAGACAGTTACGGCTGCATTCCCGGACGCGGTTCGCATGACGGGATGCGCCGCATATCGGCGTTCGCCCGGTCGGTCACGTCCAACTGGATGCAACCGGCCTTCGTTCTCAAGGCGGATGTCGCGAATTTTTTCACCAGCATCAACCGGTACAGGATTTTAGAACAGATTGAAGCGCGAGTGCATGAGGAATGGCTGCGCATCCTTATCCGGCAAGTGGTTTTGCATGACCCGCGCGGCGGAGCCATTTTCCAGTCGAGTCCGGCGCTGTTCGATCTGGTGCCGCGGCATAAAAGTTTTCTGCATGCGCCGGAAGGATTTGGCCTTCCAATCGGCAATCTGACGAGCCAATTCTTTGCTAACCCGACTTCCCCAACTGGCAGGTAAAAAAACGATAAGCCGTTGATTTTACGTAGGTGGGGGCCCGTAGGTCTTCACCACAGCGACAAAAGTTCAAGCGACTTTCCTGAGATCCTTCGTGGTGATTTTAGGCTTGGATTGCGCGGGCAGTTGCAGCTTCAAACGTTGGAGCAGAAGCTGGTGATCTTTCTCGGGCTCAGTATAACGCGAGAGAATGACATGGCGCCCATCGGTGGTCGGTAGATGAACATCAATCATCTGGATCGATGCCATCTTCTCGATGACCGCGCGGGGCGTCAGGCCTGGCGCCAGAGCCTTGGTCTGCTGCTTCAATGTCACCTGCAGACAGTAGGCCATGAAGGCAATGAAGATATGCGCTTCAATGCGATGTTCGAGTTGATGGTAGATAGGCCTTACCGATAGATCATTCTTCAGTTCCTTGAAGGCTTGCTCCACTTCAACCAATTGCAGGTAAAACTGCCACAGCTTACCAGGATCATCATCCGTCATATTCGACCGCAGCAAATAGGTTCCCTCGCCGCGGCGCAGGGCGCGGAGCTTGTCGCGATTGATCCGGAAAGTCAGGTTGTGTGAGGGCGCAGCAACTGCAATTGGCCTTTGGGTTTCCTCGGCTTTGGTCGATTTCTCCCGGCTTTTTTTCTTTTTAATAATCTCGCCTTCAATCATGACATCGACAACAGCGTAACAGTTCCCGGCCTCATATTGAGCAACACCGACCTTCTTGAGCAGCTGATCACGGGTGATATTCATGATTTGCAGCTCTTTCAAGCGCTTGATGTATTTTCTGAGCTTGCGACGACGCATGGATCTCTCTTTGTCCATGCGGCCATCACTGCGGGCGAGAATGTACATGTCGTCCTTGTCTTTTGTCAGCTTCACATGCACAGATTGCCGTACTTCGTGCCAGGGCTTGTCCAAAAAGCTTTGTTCGAGCTTTGACAGTCGTCCCCGCGGTGTGCCGCATAGGTAATGTGTTGGCGTTGGTGCCGCGCGCATCTCGGCGAGTGTTTCTTCGGTCGGTATGCCACGATCCATGACCCACACGCGTTGTGCTTTGCCATATTGCTTCTCAATCTTGGCCAGAAAGTCATGCAGGGTTGTTTTATCCGACGTGTTGCCATCCATGACCTCATAGGCCAAAGGAAAGCCCTGGGGCGTAACAATCAGGGCGATCACCACCTGGACACAGTCCGATCGCTTGTCCCGGCTGTAGCCGAACTTGCGCCTACCTTCAGCTGGCGGGTCGCATTCAAAATAGGTGCTCGTCAGGTCGTATAAAAGCACATCGAACGTCGCGTTAAACAACGTCTTCCAGCGCTCCTGTAAAAACGAGAACATCGCGTCCTTATGCGGCAAAAGCTTATCCAGACACCGATACAACGTATTATCTTGCGCCAGACGCGCGTCCTCGCCCAAAAGATCACCCATGGCGCTGCGATCAAACCATTGGCGGTGCAAGCGCCATTCACTGCCGGGATCAATCAGCTGATAACTCACCTGCGTCTTCAGCACATTCAGCCAGTTCGTGCCTTCCCGTGATGGTGGTAGCCGACTTTGCCAAAATCTATCCAGCTCCAACTGATCCCACAAGTAACACGCCAACCAACAGGCCCCCCATTGTCGTGGCCGGCACAGCTTCATCTCGCTCATCCGTATACGGATGATATCGCAATCCAGTTCCGGTACGACCCGTTGATGTTCCGGAAATAGCGCTACCTGTTTTGTTGTCTGATCCCCTTCATCAAACACTTCGATCGCATCCGTCCACGCCGCTTTCTGGCCGTCGTTGATTTCGCCTAGATACAAAGCTTGCCATTGGATCGTTCGATTGCCCGCCACACGCCGATTTTCCACCACGCTCCAATAGCGGTGCTCCTTGCCATCTTTTTTGCGTACGGTTGAGCGTAAAAACATGCGGCGATTTTCGCCAACGTCGCACAGCATGGCAAGCGCCTTAGTCTTCACCGCAAGCCCTTTTCGCCACCCCACCCCAATAAAATCAAAAACTTACTTCACAAAAAAAGTCGTTTTTTCTAAAAATCACCATCCAGTTGGGGAAGTCGGGCTAACGTGCATCTTGATGCTCTCGATCAATTCGCCAAGCATGTTCTGAAAGCCCGTTATTATGGACGCTATGTGGACGATATTCTGCTGTTCGACAGGGATGCGGACTGGCTCAACGATTGCTATGAAAAAATGGAGTTGTTTCTAAGCGACAATCTTGGTTTGAAGCTTCATCCCAAGAAAAAACAACTTTACCCCGCGCATCAGGGAATCAATTTCGTCGGATTTATCATCAAGCCGGGGCGCACGTATTTACGCAATACGTCGTTATCCCGGTGTCGGCACAAAATACGCGCGTGGGAACGCAGCGGTGCATCTATTGATACCCAAACCCTGAATGCGCTCGGCCAGTCGGTGACAAGTTACCTTGGCATGTTGCGGCAAGTGAATGGCTACCGCGCCCGGAAAAGTTTATGCCGACGGCTGCAAAACCTGTTTATTTATGCCGACAAGGACTGCACAAAAATTATTGTGCCGAACCGGAAAATCACTGCCGTGAATGTTCGTTAAGACGGTGAGTAATCCCCGCAAGATTATTACGTCTTGCGGGGATATTCACGATTACGGCATTGCACGTTGGCCCGAAAAACGCCGGGTTTGCTGAGGCTTGCCATTCACGCTGACGGTCGCTTCGGCTTTGAGGCCTTGTTGTTCCGGCCTGTTCCAGACGAGGTTGAAGGTACCTTTGTTGTCCTTGTCCGAAAACAGCGCCGCGTTAAGCGGTGTCGCTAGTGCCGGGGACTCGATGCTGACGGAATGATAAGTCATGCCGTCTTTTACCTTTGGAAACGCTGCACCGATTTCGTAAGTGTCGCCAAGCGGATCTGCCATTACCTTATAATACGGCTTTCCGTCCTTCTTGCTTTTCTCCGGCGCGAACATTACGGAAATGACGCCAAGGCCAAACCCATGAATTTTACCTTGCAGTGATCCGTCCTCGTCTTGCTGAAATATACCAATCTTCATATTCGTTCTCCTTGTTATGTTTAAAAAATCCATGCCGCACCACGTGGACATGGCATTACCGGCCTTTGCTGTCGGCCTGTAATTTCTTCGCGTTGACGATTTGGGCATAGCGGAAGGCGGCTTCTTTTGAAGTCCACAACACGGTCGCAGAATCCAAAGGTGAGATGCGATAAACACGCAAACCGCGTGACTTCACCTCAAAGCAGTCCACAAGAATATAAGAGCAATACATGGTCGCCCCTTACTTCCGTCGACGGACAAGATTGAACCAGCCGTCAAACGAATGTGCGGTCTGAATTGGCGTCGGGCGCTTGGGGATATATCTGCGAAGCTGATAGCGCTGGTTCCACCACCGTTCAGCTTCCGCGCCCTCGATGAGCGTTCTTCCGGCGCATTTCAGAATGTTGAGCCGTCCATCGGCGACTTCTCTGTAGAAAGTTGAGCGGGCAATACCGTAGAAATTGCATAATCCTGTGACGCTATATAATGTGTGTGTCATTATTCTTCTCCGGTTGTGGACGTAAAAATACCCGTCAGCACCATGCGGACGGGTTGTGTTCCAGCCATTGCGGACTGGAATTCAGGGCTTTGGGGTAAACAGGCGATGCGTTGTCATCTTTCGCGCCGCGTCTTGTATCTGACTATTAATGTCGGCGTTGGTTTCATCTTCCTGTTTGGCGGCGAGCGCGGCTTGTTCGGCAACTTCCTGTCTATCGATTGCGGCGAGAATGGCGTCACGCGTGGCTTCATCAGGTTCGTTCATTGCCCCCAGTCTCCGGGCGGCATAACGGGCGCTCAGTTCCTGCCACTGCGCCGCATGTGCGGCAGCAAGCGTTGGCGATTTACTGATCTTCGGTAATATGTTCTTGCCGCCAGCCGCCGCAGCGTTCTTATTCAGGCGCTTTTTACGGCTGCCTCCGGTTAGCGGATGCCGGTTTGTTGGCTTGCTGCCGGTGGATGGACTGGCGTCAGTTCGGAATACGCGGGGTTTATAACGAATGGCATTGTTGGTGATAAAACCATTCGCCGGGATGCCTGCGCGTCCTCTATTTCTGTACTTATTCAGGAACGTGTCGCCTGCCGCCTGACTATTGCGTGACAGACTGCCCCTTGCGGCACCCCGAAATGCCTGCCGTTGTTTTCCTTTTGTGAATACTGAATGTGATTTTCCGCCGGTAGAACCGGAACGCACATTTTTTATTGTGGCGGCCAGAAACGGCAGCCTGATATCCCTAAGGTCTGGAAATTTCTGTCTTAAATCTTTGAGTTTCGCGCCCTCGATGCGGCGCATAAGGCCGTGAATGTCGCCCGCTCTATCGACGAGAACGTAACTGCCGTTTTTGCCCTTGGTGAGGACATAGCCAGCATGATCGAGCGCAGCGACAAACTCCGAGCCGGTCTTGCTGGCTCGACAAATCGCCGTTATTTCCTTGCGCACTTTCAGCGGGTCGATACCGCTGCGTTTGCCGCGTTGATGTTCCCATTGTCGGGAAGCACGGCCTCTGGCGATAACGGGCTTTAATCCTAATTCCTGCTCAAGCTGCCGTGCCGTATTCCATTGAATTTTACGAGTCCACTGAAGTCTGGCGAGTTTTCCGGTCGCCGGATTTACGATATTGAACACGACATGAAAATGTTGGCGCCCGGATTTCCGGTGTTCGATGATGACGCGCTGGTGGCCGGACAGCCCTAGATTATCCGCCAAAGTATCGACGGCAATTTTCATCTGCTTCGCATTCAGGGTTTCGCCCTGCTGCGGAGCGATGATGGCATGATAAAGCGTTCGTTTCCTGCCCTTGGCATTGCCCTGTACCTCCATCAGCCGCAAGGCGTTTCTCAAGTTCTGGTTATCCAGTTGTTGCGCCGGATAATTTTCAATTTCACGAATCTGTATGTCTTCATTGGTATCGCGATTCAAAAGATGGTCGACCAGTTGCCCGGCTCCACCCCTGCGGTCGCCTTTGATTATCACTGGCCATTACCGGCATTTTCGGATTTGGTGAAGGCATATTCCAAACGGCGGCGGCATTGCTCAACCTTAAGCTTGGTAACTTCGAGCTCTTCAAAATCAAGCTCACCTTCGTCAAATTCATAAGCGATCTGTTCAAGCCTATCGGCTATTTCTTCAAGTTCGGTATGCAGACGCATGAGCGTCCAGATGCTTATGTCTAAAACATTCGTAATCTTCATAATTAATCCTCCCTTGTTAAATTGTTGCGTCCTGTAATGGCGGCTTCGATTAAATTCAGAACCTTGAATATCTTTTGTCCCACCTGCTCGAACAGACGCAGGCAGGAATGCAGACCAAACACATCCGTGCTGCCTTGATTGAGGCGTTTGGCGATTTGATTGAGATTTGAGCCCAGCTTGTTTATCTCGCCAGTCAGAGCCGTGAGTTTGCCGATAATGTCGCCCAGCAGCATCATGTCGGTGCTGGGGCGGCGCGTTATGCGCATACCTTTTACTTTCCCGAAGATGCGAAGCCTGAGAAGGCTGGAAAGCTCGTATCCGTATTCTTCGGCCTCCGTCTTTATGCCGTCGCGTTCCTGTTCGGTCACGCGCAGGCGCAGAATTCGAGACGCGGTCGGGCGTTTATCCTCCATGCAATATCTCCTTGCTGCCGCAGGCACCGGGTCAATGGGGCGGTCAGCCCCTTGCAGTGCTGTGGTCTGCATGTGGAAACAGGTTCCACAATGTGGCCACAGCGCACTACTTGCGGAGCCTGCGAACGTTGTTCAAAATGTGTTTGAAGAAAAAATCAGGATGAAATGAATTTAATAATCTGAACTTTGAATTCACTGGATCGAACAAAATACCTGTGCAAAAAATTTAATTTACGTGATGCGATAAACAAAATATCAGCGGCATTAAAAAAGATTCCCAAAAATTACTCACATTCGACATTCGTATCGCGTTGATTGAGTTCATTCGGAATGTCACAAACAAGCATTCCATGATCGGCATTAACCGGACAAACAGGAAGACCAACCGTTGCCCATTTTGCCGCGATGCGAACGGTATAGCCGCAAGCTGCGCCACATTCGGCTTTCAACAGGCGCGTCGGCTGTTTTTTCGGCACATCCGAAGCGACTGAATAATTTAGCTTGGCGTGAGGTAACGGGCCCAGATTTGCGGCAATTGCGAGCAGGCGTTCTTTCAATATGGGCGTGGGCATGGCTTGGCGCATCTTTCCTTCCAAGCCAACGCGCAATGCCACTTCCCTAAATTCTTTCCCATGCTTTGCGCAAACTGGAAGAATCGAGTGGCATAGTTCATGGACTAGGATACCGAGAACCGTGAGAGGTTCGGCATTGTCGGCGCGGATGATGATTTCATAATGCTGGTCTTCGGAAGCGGCGGGATGCCAGCATTCACCGGGAACACGACCGCGCTTGCCGCCGGATGTGAAGGCAATGGCGAATCTTATCTTTTCCGGCAGTTTAAAACCGAGCTTCTCAAAATAAGGGCGCAGTTCGTTTGTCGCCGAACGTAGCCAGCTTTCACGGGTGGTATGCACATTGATGGGTTTCATGGAATAATCCTTTTCGGTGGTTAAAATGATTTTGATTATTTTTCGGGAATACGTTTAAACGTTCCCATATTGGTTAACGAAGTCAAAATGTCCGGCTGACAAATTTCGGCCTGTCATCGCCGTCCTGTCAGCCGGTGAAAATAAACAGGTGCGCCAAATTCTGGCGGCTCCACCTAACGCTATTTCAGGAATGTTGGCGGATAAGGGAAACCACCGGCCCAGCCAAGCCGGTGGTTGGAATCGAGCCCCCTATAATATGCAGTGAGAATCCACGTTTTGGGGGTAGGATCGATTCTGAGACCGAATATTAGTTAATATTATAGTGTATTTTATTTACGCTTTGTCCTTCATTGTCTCATTTAGGACAGTCCCATACGATTGCGAGCCTTTCCAGACCATTTTTTAGGGTGTTTAGCTCCCCAATATAACGGGCGCGACGATCATGGCCGCAAATATCGATTATCACCCCCATAGTGTAGGAGGGCAGCGTTCGATAGACCGACTTGAGCAGCTTCTCACTCGGGGTTGCCTCTATGGTTGTTAAGTTTCTTTTGTACCGCTCATAGGCTGCCCTTCTGCATAATACCGCCTGAAAGTAAGCCCGGCGGAATATGATCCCAGCCTTATGTTCCGGCTCACCGATGGTATGACGGTCATAATATTCGTCCAGATGGCACTCCCAGACCGCCTTATGGCGTTTGATAAGTATTTTGCCGTCTACATCCCGGTTGACGATCTCAGTCATTACACCACCTTGCTGGCGGCGTCTTTCCTTGGTGGCGGTTATCCCGGTACGAACTGAGTAAATACGCCCTTTATCAAGATTCTTGTTCATATACGGTTCCTTTAAAATAAGTTGACGTTATAGATTCGTTCATATAATAGTTATAATATAAATATATATTTCTTATCTTTTGTCAGTATCCATATTTCAGGGTAGGCTGTAAATGACATATTTACTTTCATAAGATATTATTTTTGCTGTTCGGTAGTGGAAATGTGGGATTGATGGGTTTTCTGGGCGTTGAAAGTGTTTGCCGCAGTGGAATTAACCAACATTTTTATGGATAATGGATGCCATGATAACTTCACGACAGATACGCGCCGCACGCGGCTTACTCGGATGGTCAGGGGATGAGTTGGCTGACAAGGTGGACGTGACACGCGCCACGCTCAGCAAGATTGAATCCGATCTGGTGCAGCCGCAGGAACGTACTCTGGCGCGTATTGCCGAAGTGCTCGATAAGCACGGCGTTGAATTGGTTGATGGAGAAGGCGTCAAATTACGCCAGCAGGAAGTGCGGGTATTCAGCGGCAAGACAGGCTATCGCCAGTTTCTCGATCATATCTATCTGACGCTCAAGAATGGCGGACGTATCCGTCAGTTTAACCTGAGCGACAGTGGAAATCTTTCTTTTGCCGACGAGTATGGGCAGGCCCATCTGAGCCGTATGGCGTCAATTGATCATCTTGATGCCAAGGTTCTAACAATCGAAGGGGATACCGAATTTCCAGCCAGCTATTGCAAATACCGCTGGATGGATAAGGACAATGCGGATTTGGCTCCATTCTATATCTACGGCGATTATGTGGTTCTACCGATGTACGAGTCCACGCATAAGCGTGAATGGATATCGGTGAATTCAAAGCTGCTGGCCGAGCGTTACGCCAAGCAGTTTGACAAGTTCTGGGCGAAAGCGTCATCGCCGAAAAAGAAGGGGAAATAATTCCCCTTAAGTTGAAAGAATATTTTTAAAGAACGAATTTTAACAACGGATTTATTATGACTGCAATTACCGGATTGCCGAATGGCGCGGAAGCCAGAATTGCGCCCATGAATGGGCACGACGGGCTGCACCTGTTATGGCTGAAACAGGCGTATAAAAATCTGCTCTGTTATGAAGCAAAAGTTCACGGCGCTGGCCTGACAGGCCAATTGCCGGAAGAAGTAGTCAAGGCCGTTAAAACCAACATATTGAAAGTTCAGTTCCTTATGGTCGGGAAGGAACTCGCTGGTATTTCAACATCCGTCGATAGTTTTGCCGCGCGGAGCAACAAAAAAACCAACAAAATTGAGATCATCCCCGCCGTATATGCCGAAGACACCTGCGTCGATCCGAAGATAGCGAAAGCATTCCGGGAAATGACTACAAATTTTGTTCATCCTAAAGGAATAGGCCTCGGCACATTATTCACGCGGGAAAGAATACGGCGCTCGGTAAGGGGCGTATTCGGCTTTGCTCCGTTCGGCAAAGTATCCGGGGCGCGTATCTGCGAGGTCGCCGAAGATAACGGGCCGATGGCCGGAGTTATGTACAAATTCGGCGGCAGTATTGGGCTAAAGCAGGACAGCAAGATATTGGAACTCAGGAATGGCCTTACGCCTGATATGGAACGCCGGTTTGGGGCCAATGTTGAGACGCTGAACCTGCCCGCTGATAAAACCGGCAAAAGATCATGTCCCAATAACTTCCTTGTCAGATGGACAGACAATGACGGTATGGAAATTGTTGCCATTTATACGCGAACAATCTCCACTTTCACGGGCGAGCCGGTCGTGCGTCTCCAATTGACGAGCAACGGTAATTTGCCCGACAGTGAAATGCTGAAAGAAGTGATGGCGTCTATTTTGCGTGCCGGTAAGGAGAAAATCTCAGACCGGGGATGGGGGCTACCGATAGGAATGCCAGTCCCGGCGTTCGGTAGCCTAATTCCAACCATCCGCATTCACGCGCACAAGGAACCGGAAATCGTACAGGCATTGGCAGAAATGGATGCCGAAGACCGTAAGTGTGGCGATAGGCTCATGATGGCTGCCGCCTTGCATACAGATACCATACCTAACCAAGAAAAAATGTTTGGCCAAGACCTACCGGAGGCAACGCCAGAAAATGGCGTCGATCTATTGGAGGAGAAAAATAAACCGTTCTTTGATATCGCGCCGGAGTCGCATGAGATAGTCAGCGAAAGTATTTCGGCAAGGAAGATCGATACTTTCATCTCTCGACTTGCCCCTGACCGTCGTGCCCGAGGCAACACTGCTACTTACAACGCCCGTACTTCTGTCAATAATCCGACGAGGCCTCTTGAAAAAAATCAGACAAAAAATAACGATATTCCTTCTCTCGATATCGCCGCTTAGTTTTGAGTAAGGGTTTTTAAGTATTAACACATTGATATCAATTGTTTATTTTCTAGAAATGACAGTTCTTGTCATTTCATGCCATTTATGGCATTATATTCATTATGGTAAAAGCTTAGGAGACACCCGAATGCAAAGCATGAACATTTCTCTGCCTGAACCATTGAAGCAATTCGTTGATGCGCAAATTGCCCAAGGGCGATACAGCAGCACCAGCGAATATATGCGTGAGTTGATCCGCGCCGACGAAAAACTCAAGGCCGAAGAACAACTTGAAGCAAAACTGTTAGAAGGTCTGAACAGCCCTGAAAGTGAACTCGGCACCGGAGATTGGAAAGCTATTCGTAATGAGGCTCTCGCCATTCTGGAGTCCAGAAAGAAAAAACGCTAATGCCGAAAATTTACCGGCGTGAGCAAGCAAGGCGTGACCTTGTCGAGCACTTTGTCTATCTGGCAGACAACGCCGACCTTTCTACCGCCGAACGGTTCCTGAAAAATGCGGAGGCAGAATTTGCCAAACTGGCGCTCCACCCCTTAATGGGTTCTCCATTGACGTTACGAAATCCAGAACTTGCCGGTATGCGAAAATGGCGCGTCAAGGATTTCGACAATGTGCTGATATTTTATATACCGCGCGCTGATGGTGTGTCGATTGTGCGTGTTCTCCATGCGGCCCGGGACTGGTGGAATTTGTTAGGGTTGATTCAATAGGACAATGTCAATATCCCACATTATGCGCTCAAAGCCCCTTGAGTTAAGCGCATGAATAAGAAAAAACAAAGCACCGGTCATGAAGTCTGGTGCTCTAAAAATTCGCTCGAATTGACCAAAAAAATATCAAAAATATGGGCTTTCGCGCTCATAATTGACCCCCGATTTGACCCCCAAACATCAAAACAGCAGGAAACAGAAGCGAACAACCCCAAACATCAAAGTTGAAAAAGTGCTGTAAAATGAGGGTTTTTTGACACTGACGAACAGTGGGAAATATCCGATTTAAGATTAGGAAACTGGTGCTCTATCCAGCTGAGCTACGGGCACATCCGTTGGAAATCATAGTGTTAGATGGGGAGGGGGTGAAGTAAAATCGTTACTGCTCCCCAAACTGCTCCCCAAAATAAATTGTGGCTTAAAAAAGGGCCAGTAAACTGGTCTGCCGAGGAAGAAGAGCGCTGGAGCCTTTCTATTAACGGCGCGATTACGCGGCGTGTAAAATGTCCGTGTAATTGGTCTGACCTTTAGAAGACAGGACGCTGATAAGCTGCTCGACACCCGCTTTGGTATCCGGCGTTCCCACCGTTAGGCCCCTGGTTAAAATTTCGCGTATCGGCCCCTCATGCATTATATAGGCCCATTGGTCGGTAAGCGGGTTGTTGAGAAGGGCTAACAAGGCTTCAACGGTTTTATCGGGATAATCCGACAAATCCGAAAGCCACTGTACTACGGCGAACGATTGCGTAGGCGCAAAACCCGCATCACACATCTCGCATAGTTGGTCCAACAACCAATCTACATCCATTGTTCCCCGACACCATTGATCAAAAGACCCTAGCTCACATCGGAACGGTAAAGAACAGATCGTTGTGACCTTTAGGCGATCAGCTTCCACTTTTGAAGGGCAGCCCGTTGTATGGGTAAAGATCAAGAGCAATGGCAATTTACCAGAAGGCGTAATGCTCAAAGAAGTTCTGGCTTCCTTGCTAGCTGCTGGCTGCGAAGAAATTTCAAGCCCTGAACGTAGATGGGGCGTGCCGTTGAACAAACTGAATACAGCAAACGACCTCAGCCACATATTCGGCGGCCCGGTTCCTGTTATGCACATTCATTTAAACAATGAACCGGCAATACTGGCGGCTCTTT
>Ga0207012_1146_pt1 | contig 12197 bp, 9 predicted proteins | sample Alteio_BWMinCont_80_FD_153471 | JGI IMG/M metagenome (GOLD analysis project Ga0207012, IMG submission 153471) | Enriched cells from forest soil in Barre Woods Harvard Forest LTER site, Petersham, Massachusetts, United States -... | ecosystem: Environmental > Terrestrial > Soil > Temperate forest >...
CTAGCACTAGCTGGGTTTGTGTCAGAGCCACAACGTCAAAAGACTTATATCTAACAGGTGTTATATGAAACGTGTATTCACTACTATCATGATGAGTTTTTTGGTGTTAAATAGCGTTTTAGCGCATGCGGATGGTATCAGCAGTCTCACCTTGACTGATGCTGAAATGCAAAAACTAAGAAAATTCTTCCCAACAGATGAGTCAAGTCACCTAGTTTGGAATGGCGATCCGATCAAAATCGCATTGCCACTGGAAAAAGAGAAACGCATTGTTTTTCCAACACCCGTTAGTATTGATGTGAAAAGTGCTTTGACTTCCAATCAATTACGAATAGTCAATAATGATAAATCACTTTATTTAACAGCGCTAAAATCATTCCAGGCTACACGTATTTACGTGACACTCAAAGAAAGTGGTGAAGTAGTGCTGATTGACCTGATGACAGACGATAAAGCGTCAAGCACAACGCAGCAGATTGAGATTAAACAAAATAACATAGTCCATAAAACAGATGATACGAATCATTCTTCAGTCACCACCACTAGCGATAGTAGCGCTTCATTAATTGATGCTAAAGCACCTGATGAAAATCGTGATATGAGTTATGTTGATCTGATTCGTTTTGCCTGGCAAGAAATGTATGCACCAGAGAGATTATTGCCAAGTACGTCGCATTACACGCGTGTCCCCATGCATACAGACAATTTTGTATCTGACTTAATCTATGGCGATAAAGTCATCGCCCACCCCATCAGCTCATGGGTTTCGGGCGACAACACGGTGACGGCCATTGCATTGCGGAGCAAATATCCGCATACCACCCATATTGATCTTCACAAAGACCTTTGTGGTAATTGGTTAGCAGGAACACTCTATCCACGATCAATGCTAAAACCTGTCGGAGATAAGCAGAACGATTCAACCATGCTATTTCTCGTGTCGAGCCGTAGTTTTGCTGAAACAATCGGGGTCTGCCATGGCCATGCATAATACCAATAGCCTACTGAAATATGTCGCTATTCCAACAATTGCCCTTGCCTTTTTATGTGTGGTCTTGTCATTGCTACACAAGGAAGCACCTGCCACACATCCAAGTGAAACAGTATTAAAAAATACGGCATCCAATGATAGCGCTGCAGAATCATTAGACACACTGACAGCCGACCTGTCGAAAACCAAACAAAAAATCATGGAAGTATCAAAAGACAGCGAAGTCTTAAAACAACAGAATGCAACACTATTAAACCAGGTCAGCACACAACACAGCGAAGAATCCTCAAAGTTAACGGAAGAAGTAGAAAAAGTAAAAACCCAGATTCAGGATATCGTACAGAAAACAATTTCCACTGATCATGCTGCATCGTCATCACAACCCATTACGATAGTGGATGACCTAACCCATCCTGCAAAAGATCATTCGATACTGAATCTGCTAAACAACAATCAAACCGGACTATTACCCTCAACACATACAGAACAAGATAAACCGGCAACTATTCCGTACTACACCATTCCGGCCAACGGAACCTCCGTTCGCGACAAGCTAATGACAGCACTGGTCGGACGTATTCCGGTCAAAGGCGTGGTGACAGACCCTTACCCTTTTAAGATCGTGATCTCCGATGACAATTTAGCGACGAATGGTTTACGCATCCCACACTTATTGCAAATGATTGTGAGTGGCTATTGTGAAGGCGATCTCAATTTAAAAAGCGTGCGTGGCTGGATCACATCACTGACTTTTGTGTTCGACGATGGCACGATTTCATCGACAACATCTAACGATAATGATATCGGCAATTTTACCAAGTCAAACAGCTTGGGATATCTCTCAGACAAATATGGCAACCCATTCATTCGCGGCAAGTTGATTACCAACGCCCCAACTTATTTGGCCGGCAATGTGGCAATCGGTGCCGGCGTCGGTGCTGCGAATGCCTATGCACAATCCCAGACAACGAGTGGTTCATCGATATTTGGCAACACATCTGCGGTGACAGGCTCTCCCAGCAAGTACGTCGCCGGACAAGCAGCATCAAGCGCCGCCAATGAAGTCCAGCAATGGTGGCATGATCGCGAAGAGCAGTCATTTGATGCCATTTACGTAGCACCGACTGATGATGCTGAAAATTTTGTTGAAATAGCCGTGAACTTTGCCAAAGAAATTCACATCGATTACGACCCCAAGGGGAGGAAATTGAATTATGCGCATGACAATAATGCTCATGCTAGTCATGGGCTCGATTAGTCTATCGGCTTGCAGCAGTATGTCGGGCAATGTGGTACCTGAAAAAGGGCCGACGATGGAGCAGGTTTATGACAGCATGGAAACTGATGCCACACCGCTTGCATCGTATGGTGTACCACCAACCCTTCCTGTTAGTGATTCGTTTCATAAACTGCCTAATCCAGAATTAAACATGTATGTTTTTCCGCATTTAGCTGGAACCGAGGAAGTGCCGATTCCAGGGTATGACACTGAATTTAGTGGTTATACACGCGATCATTACGTCTTATAACTTCGCCTATACCCTTCTCAATCATTAAGGTTTCCTTAATATTCCTAGGCTATCATGCTCAAAAAACTAACACAGGAGATGCCTACGTGTCACTCAGCAGAATAATGAAGTTATTTAATACACAAAAAACAAGCGGCACAAGCCCCACAAGCTCCGCCACCAAAAAACCTAACACCAATTTACTTTCAAAAATTTATCTCGCACCATTTGCCATGTTATCTTTCTTAAAGCAAACAGCTTCTGCCAGTTCAGATAATGTCTATGCTCTTGAACCCGGCACGAATACACAGTACAGCCTCAACTACGAGACAGCCAACTTCCCTAGCATGAGAAGCGACCTGATACAGTATTGTAATGCGATAATCTCAAGCTTACCTCAAGCAATGTACCAACATACTAGCTCTCCTCAGTGCGTCAGTGAAACAGGCTCATTAGGTCCAACAATAGACCTAGGTATTGAGGTTGGGAAAAATCTAACGCGGAGTTTTCAGGTTTGCTTGAACCAGGCGATGAAACAAATGTGCGATGAATATTATGATGCACAAGACCATAACACAGGTATCAGTACCCCAGCAATTATTGTAATAAGCTGTATTGCCGGTCTAATCTGCATTGGTGCTTGCATCGCCGTTGGTTGTAACAAAAAACCTTGCGCAGAGGATAATGCTTCACAAAATTATGTTACTGCACCTAGTTATCCTACTGGAGGCGTCACTGTCATTAATGTTGGCTCTGATACCAGCCGTCATGATCATTCATATGACACAAGCACATCTGGTGACCATCACAGTCATTCAAGCGTGACATGGAATCCATAACAGCCCGCTAACTGACGCAGGAACTCAAAATAATTCATAGATAACAAGGTTATTAAACGCCGCCGATTGATTCGTTATCTAACAACATATTAAATTTATTTTTTTTACAAGCCAGCTTCTAAAACAGAGCTGGCTTTTTTATTGCGCGCGTTTTCTTACATTGGAGCAGTCCATCTGATGAATTTTAAAATTAATAAAAAATTGCATATTACGCATAAAGAAATATCACGCACCTATAAATACTTACCTTCTATTTCCGAACGGCTACCCTGGCGAGATTTTCATTCAAAGCGTCAATGCGTACTGCTGGAAGACAATGAAAGTGTAGGCGTGTGTTTTAACGTCACACCCATTGCCTGTGAAGCGCGGCCCGAATCAATGTTACAGGAGATCGCAAAATCCATCGCTGAGGCCGTAAAAAATAGTATCCCATGCGAAAAATCACACCCGTGGATTTTACAAATCTATGTCACCAAACAGTCCAATTTATCTAGCACCTATCAAGAAATAGAAAACTATTTTCCTGAAAAGCGGAAACGAGAACGCTTGACGCGAGAATACCTTTTAAACATGAAGGAACATTTATTTTACTTGAGTCAACCGGGTGGTATTTTTCATGACACGCAAGTCACGAATCTTAATTTTAGAGGTGGAGTATCGCATGTCTATGCGGTGCTGTATCGACGCAAACAATCTACCCAATCACGATACGATCGATTAGAAGAAATGACACGAATCGCTCAAAAGTTTTCAGACCAACTGCGAGCATGCGGTATTGAAATGAAACGTATGCAAGGCAGTGAATTCTATACCTGGATGTTCAAGTGGTTTAATCCAAAAAATGTATTAACAAGAACGATGCCATTTCCCGAAGACAAGCAAAAACCCATTGGGTTTGATTTAACAGAACAACTCTTTTCTAGTCTGCCGGAATCTTTTGAAAAAGGCTGGCTGTTTGATGGCTTGCCTCACAAAATTATCACCATACAAAACATGACAACGAACCCTGAAATAGGACATTTGTCGGCAGAACGCAAACGCGCAACAGATGATAAGGTTTTTAATTTAGTCGATCATTTACCCGAAGGCAGTGTATTTGTCATGACAGTTGTCATGCAAAACCAATCCGAAGTGGATTTGCATTTAAAATCAATCGAGAGTTCCGCGGTTGGTAGTCATGCAGAGGCACTGAAAGTAAAAGAAGAAGTCGCCGAGGCACAAAAATCAATTACTCATAACAACCCACTATTTCTCGTCGTGATGGGTCTGTATTTACGTGGCAACTCATTAGAAGATTTACACGCAAAAGAATCACAATCTGAGGTCTTGCTCAACAGCAATGGCTTTAAGGTGATTACAGACGATGAATTATTTCCAATCGATGCGTATGTGCGCTATTTGCCTATGTGTTATGACTATGCATTTGATCGCCAAAACACACAGCGTTCCCGTTATATACAATTGAGCGACATCGCAAAACTTTTACCTTTCTATGGTAGAAGTCGAGGTACAAAGCATCCTGGGATGGTGATGTTCAATCGTGGCGGTGAGCCGTGGTTTTATGATTTGATGGCGGATAAGACGAAGAATGCGCATTTTCTTTTATTGGGGGAAACGGGGACAGGTAAATCGAATCTCTTAAATTATCTCGTGATGCAAGATTTAGCACTTTATAATTCACGATTTTTTATTATTGACGCAGGCGGCTCGTTCGACCTGTTGGGAGATTATTGCAAATCATTGGGATTGTCCGTTAACAAAATTAAAATGGATCCAAAAAATCCTGTTTCACTGAATCCATTTGCTTATGGTCTACGCATCATTGAACAAATAGAATCCTTCAAGCATGAAGCACGCGAGCAATTTATCTCAGAAAGTTGTGACAAATTAATGCAGGAACAATCGGCTAATAAAAAGGCTGAAGCACGTGTTGTTGAAAATGATGAAGAACCTCGCGATATTTTAGGTGATATGGTCTTGGCCGCGCTCATTATGATTACGGGCGGTGAAAAGAAAGAGGAAGAAGCCATACGCCGCAGCGACCGCATGTTGATTATGGATGCGATCATCAACGCTGCATATTTTGTCCGAGATCATCAGCGTGAGCAAATGATCGCTAGTGATATTGTGGAAGCATTTGATCGTATAGCAGAAAAGCTAGATCCGCTACGTGATCGAGATAAGATAAATCGCGCACGAGAGATGGCGGATAGCATGCGTTATTTTACGAATGATCCCGTATCCAGCCGGTTTTTTAATAGTTATGGCACACCGTGGGAATTAGCCGATTTGACCATCGTAGATTTAAGTTTATTTGCCAACGAAGGTTATGAAGCCCACCGCGCCATTGCTTTTGCTGGTTGCATGAACAAAATACTAGCGCTTGCTGAAATCAATCAAAAGAGCAATCGATCCATTAAAGTCGTGTGTGATGAAAACCACATTATTACTTCTATTCCCCTGCTAGCAGACATTCAAACCCGTGTAGCAAAAATGGGAAGAAAGCTAGGACTTTGGCTATGGCTGGCAACACAAAATTTACGTGATTTTGCGGATAACTCACATCGCATGCTTGCCCAGATTGAACATTGGATTTGTTTATCATTACCACCCAATGAGATCGATCAAATTGAAGAGGTCAGGCCAATCACGCTCGAGGAGCGAACGTTGTTTTTGTCAGCACGCAAAGAAAAAGGAAAATACACAGAAGGTATTTTCTTAAGCCCAAAAATAAAAGCGCTGTTTCGTCATGTTCCGCCCAAGCTTTATCTGGCGATGGCAATGACAGAGCAAGATGAAAAAAATCAACGTTTACTCCTAATGCAAAAGTTTAACTGCACTGAAATTGAAGCAGTCAAAATGATCGCACGCGACATGATGCAAGCAAAACCTGAGAGATACTACGATGATTAAACGACTGTTATTTTGCCTGTGCTTGACAATGACATCACTAGCACAGGCAGATAACGGACAGATTAACTCAGGAACCATTATCAAAGATACGCTCGCTGCACTGCCGAATTGTCTTCACTATCAAATCCCAACCCATTTTTGTTTATGGGTTAATGAATGGGGCGAGGTCAACACCACACCTGTTACCAGTCATTATTTACCTGATTTGGTTATCAGCGTGTTTGCTAAACCACATGACAATCCCTGGTTTGAGGCAAACAAAATTGTGGATAGTGTAGGCCAGCCAATTCAACAAGGAATTGTTAAAACTGTAACGGGAATGGATGCCGGCAGCGGCAATCACATCCTGCTAGATCAACATGAACAGAATGTGATTTTTAAGGAAGCCGATGTCATTGGAAACCCAGCGCTCGCTATGATTCCAGCACACGGTCTATTACCGAGTGCAGCCACACCGTGGCTACCTTATTTTCAATCGATGGCAGATAGTTTGTTGTGGCGTGGGTTACCTCCAATTGCATTACCTGAAGAAGCTCTCGCGGTTGGGTTAAATGTCATGCATCACATTGGTACGGGCGTCACCAATTGGGGTGGCGTCTACCCGCATGAAGGGAAGGTCATCAACGATAACGATGTCAAAGCCTCTGCTGTCATAGCGGATCGTGCCGGTGATTTGGTTACCAGTCAAAGTGAGCTTGGGCATGTTTACAAATACCTAACAAATTCCTGTGGTGAGCATTGTTCTGCTGCACCGATTCAAGAGAACAACAAAGAAACCTATTTCCAAATGATTTACCCCGTGACGCAAACAGATTGTCACATCTTAGGCGATAGCGAATCGTACTCTTCCAATATGATCAATAGCGAAGGTGCTTATGTCTGGGTGGTTTGGCGTCATTATGAAGGCTGTGCAGATGGAGAAGGTCAATATGCGGGAATTGTGTAATATGAAAAAATCGATTCTATCGTGCTTATTATTGGCATGCTGTGCGAGTGCTTATGCATCGGACATTATTCCCATTGGCAATGACAATAACCAATTTTATTATAGCATTGGCGGCGGCAGTGATTTTGCATTGCCAGCGGTATCTGATACCACGACAATCCATCTTGATACAAGCACAAACTTAGGTATGGGCTTAAGCTGCGGGGCTTTTAATCCAGCGCTGTCTATTAGCAACAGCATTAATGATCTAAAAGATAGCGCCGGTAATTTAGAGCAAAGTATTATTGCCAGTGCCACCGGCAGCTTGGTTCAATTGCCGATGTACTTGCTAGCACAAGCAAATCCAACCGCCTATAACTTGCTGAATAACACACTGCTATCAGCACATAAACAATTACAAATCACCACCAAGTCATGCGATACCATCAAAGAACAAATTTCAAATGGCAAAAATCCGTATCAAGACTGGGGAACGATTGCTGTTGGCGATCAGTGGAAACAGCATCTAACACTCATCTCCTCCGGCAATGAAGACATTAATCATTCTAAAAAAGATATTGATATACACAGTGGTGATGATGGGGTGCCTTGGGTGCAAGGTAAAACGGCAGCTTCTGGTCTGCACGCAGGCGGAAAGTCACAACCGCCAGTACACGTCATCGCGGATACCGTCAAGGCTGGCTACAACGCGATGTTAAATCGTGATTTAGAAAGTAACGCAGATGTTCCCGATGTGACTTCTAATAGCGAGCTCAAAAACGATTTCCCTAATCCATCCTCAGCCATCACGTGGATTACCCATGTCATAGGCGATCAAGTCATTACAACGTGCAATGATGATGCTTGCAAAAAACAACAAGGGAGTCTCGTCGGACATGGCTTATTGCCGCAGGTCACATCCTGTCAAGATGATAAAGCAAATTGCGCAGACACAATTCGCGATCACTTGGGTAATTTAGTCACAGATAATGAAGCGATTACCAAGGACAATTTATCCAAAGTTTCTGCTGATGGCATTGCGATCAGCCCGGACGTGATCGCATCTATTCGCGGAATGGATGCAACACAGCAGAAAATCATCATTAATAAATTGGCACAAGAAGTGGCCATGCAGCGTGTCATCGATAAAGCTTTTGTGGCGCGGAATATTTTGGCAACCGGCGCCCAAGTCCCAGTGATCGCTGCAAACCATCCTGCTCAAGTGATTATTGATCGTGCGATGATGAATTTAGATAACGATATACGTTCACTGGCCTTTGAAAGCGAAATTCGCCGTAAAACGGTATCAGACACATTGGCTCAAACTATCCACTATGCTAATCAACAACAGCAACAGGTGATGCGTATCACACCGGTATCGAGTGCTACACCGCTTATGGACAACGGGGCAATACATCAGCAGAGGTAAGTCAAATGAGTATCGCTGTGCAGTCTTACCCCGAGCTTTATACCATGCTATTGGGTTGGGATTTATACGACAAACTTTGGAATTTACTCACTCAAACCGGTATCGCCTATCTGCCCTTTATTGGCATGATATTGCGTAATGTCGTGCAGTCTTATGTGGGGCATGAGAGGCATGCTGGCCCTTATGCTTTGCGCAGCATGGAAGTCAGTTTAATTGCAACACTGTTACTCGTCTTCTTTGCTGTTTCACCCGTGTTGTCAGTGAACCCGCAAGCAATTACGTATTCGCCACAATGCATGAAACAAGGCAAGATACCGACCTATCATGCTGGTGATACCGGTACCACTTACGACACCGCATTTACACTACCCACACATGAGATACAGGTGCCTGTGTGGTGGTATGCCGTCATTGCCGTATCTGAAGGCATCACCAATGCAGCTAACTCAATGGTAGGTTGCGTGCCTAATTTACGTAGCATGGTAACTGAAGTGAATATGGCACAGATTTCGGATCCCGAATTAAAACAAGAACTGCAAGATTTCGAAACTATGTGCTATATGCCAGCACGTAAGCAATTTTTAGATGATCATCAACAAGGTCATGCCACACAAATGGATCGCATCCAGCAAGATATCAAAAAATATGGCGCAGAGGATACGGAATGGTTGGGGTCGCATAGCTTTAGCGATGTGTATTATCACAACTTACGTGCAACACGACCTATCCCTAAATTTCCTTATGATACGAGTCAAGATATTAATGCCGATACTGTTCAACATCAGCCACCGACAGCGGGGACACCTTCTTGCTATCAGTGGTGGACTGATAGTGAAAATGGCTTACGGGATCGATTGTACCAAACATTACCCAAATCATTTTTTAAGGATAACAAGGCTTACATCAATAGTGAAAAAGCCCACGATGGGATTTTGAAAACACTTCTAACCAACGTTAATGGTTATGCAAACGCCAATACTACGGTGAATGATGCGGGGTTATCACATGTAGCAGAAAGTGTAGGCGTCTGGTATCACCAGTTGGAAGAATACCCCAAGCTTTATGCCGCACAACAAGCTGCCCCTATTATACGGGCAGTTATCTTATTTTTGATTTATGTGTTTTTACCCTTTGCGCTGGTGTTTAGTAGTTACCGAGCCATCAGTTTTGTGAGTGCAGGTATAGTGATTTTTTCTGTGATTTTTTGGGAATTCATTTTTCACTTAGTTCAATGGTTAGATAGTTCACTTATGCAAGCGCTCTACACAAATTGGTTCGCCAAACAGGGGGCGGGTGCGAGCCTTGCCGACATGATCATTGCCTCCTTAATTATTCTAGCTCCCCTGTTCTGGTTTGTATTTATGGGTGCAATGGGGATGGCGATAGGCAATGTTGTTGGTGGTCTGTCGATGGGACTTAACCAAATGGGTAATGCATCAGGTACAAAAGCGATGAATGCCGCAAAAACAGCAACTACCTTGGCAAAAATGGTGTGATATGACAGTAGCGTTTATAAATGTCTTTGTGCACACCATGCAGCAGCATGCAACACTTTTTCTCTCGGTTAGATGGGGTTTCATTGTCACTTTTGTGTTGCTGTGGCCAGCAGTGGTCGCGTTGACAGGAAGGAGATTTTCAGCATCACCTCAAAAAATCAGCTATTGGAAAAAGGAAATATTTTGTGTGACCGCCTGGCTCATCGTGTATGAACTGATTGTCTGTGAAAATATTTTCTTGACCTTGATTAAATTAATGGGAGTGTAGCCCATGACAATGCAAAAACCTTTAGAAGGATTGTTAAGACCACCACTTGAATGGATTACAACAGCAGCCGCATTTTTAGGTGCGTTATTATTTGTAATGTACCATTCAGCATTTTTGCTATCACATCAATTGGCCTATTGCATCGCGGCTGGATTAGCGTTGTTAAGTTGTTACCGATTCAAGCAAGGTTTAAGAGTCTGGCGTTATCAGCGTAATTTAAAGCGTATGCCGAGCTATACCATGAGATCACAAGAATTACCCGTTAGCCAAAAAACATTATTTTTAGGCAAAGGATTTTTATGGACAGCGCAGCACACCCAACGCTTGCGTGATCTGGATCTTGATTATAATTTGCATTTCAAATATCCATCACGCTCGCCAGAGAGCGGCGGTGAGCCGAGTATTCACGGCGTTGCTGACAATGAAGATGATGTTTCTATTAATCTGATTGAACGAGCAAGTCACTTGTTAGTGCTAGGATTGCCGGGTGTAGGAAAAACACGTTTTGCCGAATTGTTGATTGGCCAGGATATTCGGCGTGGCGACGTGGTGATTGTACTCGACCCTAAAGGTGATCCGGATTTGTTGCGTCGCATGGTGATCGAAGCAAAGCTCGCAGGACGTGAAAAAGATTTTCTGGTGTTTCATCTGGGATTTCCAGAGCAATCTTGCCGTTATAATCCCATCGGCAACTTCACACGCATCACTGAAGTGGCCAATCGCATTGCCAATCAATTGCCAGGCTCAGGTGAATCAGCTGCATTTAAAGAATTTGGTTGGCAGTTTATCAACTCCATTGCGATGGCATTGGTAGCCATGGGGGAAAAACCCGATTATCAGAAAATGCAGTTTTACATTACCAAGATGGATATTTTGCTGGAACGCTACCTTGATTTTTGGTTACCTGCAGTCGATGTAAATTATAAAAATTGGGTGACGGATTATATTAAACTGAAAAGTACCGATAAATTCATCTTCCCGAGATTAAAAGCACTCATTGCTTATGTAGAACAGCATCAGCTCATTCAAAACCCCATTTTTGATGACTTGTACCATGCGTGCCGATATGACAGGGAATATTTCAGCAAAATTACAGCCTCATTAGGGCCATTACTCAAAAAGCTGACGACCGGAAAAGCCGCTGAATTATTGTCCCCTAATGAAAATGATCCAGCAGACACTCGTCCCATTTTAAATTGGCTAGATGTCATTCGTCACAAAAAAATTGTGTACGTGGGATTGGATGCGTTAACGGATCCAGTTGTTGCCACCGCTGTGGGTAATTCGATGTTTTCAGACTTGGTGTCAGTTGCCGGGTTTCTCTATAAATTTGGTTTGCCCAATAATCAAGCCTTGCCGCGTGTCTGTTTACACTCGGATGAATTCAACGACATTATTGGCGATGAGTTTATTCCACTGCTGAATAAGGCTCGCGGAGCTGGCTTCACAGTAACGGCTTATACCCAAACCTGGTCTGACGTCGAAGCACGCTTAAAAAGCGCAGCCAAAGCAGGACAAGTCGCCGGTAATCTCGGCACAGTTATCATGTTTCGTTGCAAGGAAGCCGCAACGGTTGAAATGTTTTTAAGCCAATTGCCTACCGTTCCTATTTTGCGTGTGACACCCGCATCAAGTAGTAGTGATACGTCCCATGGTGATGATGGTGTGTATTATCGATCAACGAATGAAGACCGATTTACCCATAACGAACAGAGGTTGATTGAGCAGAATGATGTGTTGAATCTGCCAAAAGGACAGGCCTTTTGCTTATTGGAAGGTGGCAAGCTTTATAAATTACGCATGCCATTACCGCAACACGATACCGATG
>Ga0207012_1003_pt1 | contig 12179 bp, 10 predicted proteins | sample Alteio_BWMinCont_80_FD_153471 | JGI IMG/M metagenome (GOLD analysis project Ga0207012, IMG submission 153471) | Enriched cells from forest soil in Barre Woods Harvard Forest LTER site, Petersham, Massachusetts, United States -... | ecosystem: Environmental > Terrestrial > Soil > Temperate forest >...
AGGCGGAGCGATCTGTCTTTTTTCTTTGTCGGAGTCTTTTTATGAAAACTTCGTTTAAAAGATCGTCGTCTTCTTTGGTCATGTAAATAGTTGTCTTAACTTTTTTTAATTCAATATCGTTTGTCATCGTCAATGAATTTCCAATAGGTTGGGTTAAATCGAGAAGCTTGCCACATGTCTCTGAAAAAGTCAAAACGTTCTGAAATTAAAAAGTAATGATGACTTGACGTCATGATGTTATTTAACTATAATGCTTTGAAAATTAAGACTTTTTGCTCATGCACGAAGCTAACACAAAATATGGAGAAGAACTTTTATGTCATACTCAGACCAAATTCCTTTTGTTTTACCTGAACTCGTTTCAAATCCAGAACCTCGATGCCCTTGTTTACTCATATTAGACACATCCGGATCTATGCAAGGAGCGCCAATAGCACAACTTAATGAGGGGCTGCAAACATTTAAGCAAGAGCTTATGTCTGATCACATGGCTACTCAAAGAGTAGAAGTTGGAATCATAACTTTCGGCCCAGTTCAAATTTTATCTCATTTTCAAACTGCAGATACATTTATTCCTCCTCAACTGATTTCAAGTGGGAATACTCCCATGGGAGAAGCTATTGAAACTGGTTTGGAAATGTTGGAATCCCGTAAGCACACCTATAAGCAAGCTGGTATTAGTTATTATCGCCCTTGGATTTTTCTGATAACAGACGGAGGACCGACAGATAATTGGCATAGAGCAGCTGAGAAAGTAAGAGCCGGAGATAATAGCGACAAAAAGCAATTTAGTTTCTTTGCTGTTGGAGTGGAAGGTGCTGATATGTCTACACTATCGCAAATTTGTAGTATTAATAGACCACCGATGAAATTGCAAGGACTTAGTTTCCGAGAACTTTTCTCATGGCTTTCAAGTTCATTAAGCGGCGTTTCACGTTCTCAACCAGGTCAAGTGGTTGCATTACCAGCCCCAACAGGATGGGCATCGGTTTAATGTTTGCTAAATGGAATACAGCCTATGCTTCAGTTATTGGAACTTCCCATGAAAAAACAGGAAGTCCATGTCAAGATGCATGCCGTTGTCGAATTATTTATACGCACGATGGACAAGAGATTTTTCTTGGGATTGCCTCAGATGGTGCAGGAAGTGCTTCGAGATCCGAGGTAGCCTCAAAACTTGCGGTTGAAATGTTTCTTGAGAAATTTAGCAGCTTAATTAAAACAGAAAATGACATATGTCTAATCGATAGAAATGTTATTCTTGACTGGCTAGAAGAGGTGAAAACTCAAATTTTTATCACAGCCAAAAATGAAGCCTTAAGTCCCAGGGAGTTTGCTTGCACAATTCTAGGAGCCATTATTGGGATAAACAATTCTATTTTCTTTCAGATCGGAGATGGAGCTATCGTTGTATCAGAAACACCTATCGATGAATATGGTTGCATATTTTGGCCTCAACATGGAGAGTTTGCCAATCAAACTAATTTCATCGTCCAAGAAAATTTATCGGAAATTCTTAAATTTGAATATTCTCAAGGTACTGTGAATAGAGTTGCTCTATTTACAGATGGCATCGAACGTCTAGTTTTAGATTTTTCTGACCGTTCAGTATACCCACCCGCATTAAACTCCATTTTTGAATGGTTGCATAATAATCCTCAACTTAATCCTGATGAAAATCCTTCATCCGCCTTGTTCACCTACCTCAATTCTTCATTTATCAATAGTCGAACAGACGATGACAAGAGCCTTGTAATGGCAACTCGAGTAGCCGGAGAGAAATCTCATGATTCAACAGAAGCTAGTTGATAATAAGGGATCTCCCATTATTCTTTCAAAAGAGCTTGGAAGGGGTGGTGAAGGCACTGTATTTATCATTCAAAACAATCCTTCGTTAGTAGCTAAAATATATAGCAAAAGCCCCGATCAGGAAAAAATTGACAAGATTTTTGCGATGATTGGGATGGGAAATGAAAAACTCTTAAGACTAGCTACCTGGCCTATTAACTCAATACATGGAAAAGACAACAAGTTTATTGGCTTTACAATGCCTAAGCTTGTAGATCACAAACCTATATCCAACTTATATAGTCCAAAACAAAGACTTCAGGAATTCCCTAAAGCTGATTGGCGATTTTTAATTCACGCCGCAATAAATACAGCCAAAGCCTTTTCAATTGTCCATGAGACCGGACAGGTAATAGGAGATGTAAATCACGGAAATTTATTAGTTGCTCACGATGCCACTGTTAAGTTTATAGACACAGACTCCTTCCAAATATATTCCAAAAGTAAATATTGGTTTTGTGAAGTAGGTGTTTCTACTCATCAACCTCCTGAAATGCAAAATCAATCCTCATATAAAGGCATAATACGCACTCCCAACCATGATAATTTTGGCCTTGCTGTTTTGATTTTCCAGCTACTCTGTCTAGGTCGTCATCCCTTTTCAGGAAGGTATTCAGGGGTAGGAGATATGCCACTTGAAAAGGCTATATTAGAATGTCGTTATGCCTATGCTTTTGACAGCACTTTAACCAAGATGAGCCCACCTCCTGCGAGTTTACCAATAAGTGCTCTTACGTCAACTTTAAGATTGTATTTTGAACGAGCTTTTTCAAAAGAAGGTGAAAAATTAGGCTTTAGACCTTCTCCACAAGATTGGATTACAGCTTTAACCGAGCTTTCTTCAAAATTAAAACAGTGTCAGGTGAATCAATCGCATCATTTCATTGCAGAAGTGAACAATTGCCCTTGGTGCGACATTGAAACCAAATGCAATACATCATTCTTTCCTATCACCGGACCAAAATCAGGCACAGACCTTAATATAACTTCTCTTTGGCAACAATTTCTAAGCATAAAAGCACCCACAAGTATTTATACATTGCCAGATGCGACAAACTCTCAAGCATCTCCTTCAAGTGCTGCTATTCAAATAGGAAAAAAACTGAGAAAAAATCAATACAGATTTGCCTTGCTGTTCTTGGCAATTGTTGCTGGCTGTTATGGAATAATCGGTTCTCTTGCGCCTATTATTGGACTGATTGGCCCTTCTACTTTTATTGCATTTTTTCTGTTATATAACGGAAGAAAGAAAAAACACGTAGAGGCAATTTCTCATGAATTAGGTCTAGTAAAACCACAATGGGAATCTCTTTGCCTTCAACATGAAACTCTAGCAAAAAACTATTCATTTGAATTTCTTCGTAATCAAATAAACGAATTGAAAAACAAATATGACCTGATAAGCAGTGAACGTGAAAATAGGTTCAAAAATCTATTGCAAAACAGATTTCAACAGCAGCTTAAACAACATTTAGACAGCTATCGGATTGCAACAGCTAATATCGATGGAATAGGACAGGGTCGTATCGCTACTCTTCAAAGTTATTCAATTGAAACAGCGGCAGATGTTGATAGCACAAGACTAATGGGCATTAGTGGTTTTGGGCGTGTGTTAGTATCTAGGCTGATCGATTGGAAAAAAGCTTGTGAAAATAGATTTGTATTTGATTCCAAAAAAAGTGTGTCACAAATGGACGTTGCAGCTCTTGACCGAGATATTGCAGCGAAGCGTCGAACTGTAGAAGTTGAACTGTCTATCAAAATTTCACAGCTATCCTTGCTAAGTAAAGAAATCAGCGCTAGTCGGAAAAAACTACAAGATCAAATGTATGAAATTTTACCAAAATATGCCCAGGCTCTAGTTAACGCAAGAGAAGTCGGGTTTAGGATTTAAAGGAGTGAAAATGAATAGAGGTGGATTTTCTTGGAAAAGATTTTTGGGTATTTCTGCTGCTCAAGCGAATATATCTAGAAAGATTGGTATCCCAATTTCTCGTTCAGGACGCCAAAGAAAAATCGGTGCAGCCATTGAAAAATGTATCCTAAGACTTTTGGGCATAAAACCATAACAGATAAACTTTTAAAAATGAAAATGCTTTGATAATCTATCTAGATATATCAAAATCAGGTTTTGTCAATTAATCAAGAATGGTCTACGAAGACAGTATGCCTTTGGGATATCATAACTCAATCTTATCTCCTTTTTACATTGGAGCTTGCTTAATTTGAATGTACTGATGTTTGTAGATCAGATAACACTCTTGTCGTTCTGATCTGTTGTAGCGACTATGGATAAAGAAAAGATCAGCCAGGGCAATTCAGATTGGCTCTCACCTAACAAGTGATATTCGGTTTTAAGAAAAGCAAAATCATGTTAACTTTGGAGTAATTTTCATAGGAGCTTAGGCAATTCTAGGGGCTATTTAAGGTCTTGATAGTGCCATAAAAGCCAAAATATGAGATGGAAGAAAAAAAATAATGATGGGTTTCTCAATATGAGTCGCAGTTTGAATGTTGATATTTCTGGTAAAGTTAGAAAGATAAGATCTAAAGAGCCTCTTTTGCCCCTATTTGAAGCAGTTGTAAATTCCATTCAAGCAATAGAAGCTTTAGATTCTCGAAATGGAAAAATTTTAATCCATATAAATCGAGAATCTGTGGATAATTATTTTGATTTAGGGAAAACAATTGTTCCCGACGTTATTGGATTCACAATCACAGACAATGGCATAGGGTTTGACGATTCAAATTTCAACTCATTTTGTACTTCTGACTCTACTTTAAAAATTGAGCTTGGTGGCAAAGGTATTGGCCGCTTTTCTTGGCTTAAATTTTTTACAAATGTTCAAATTAAAAGCACTTTTAAACAGTCAGGACAAACTTTTCAAAGAGGTTTTACTTTTGAAACGACTGGCATCGATAATGGCGAAAAAAAAGAAGTTTTTGACGCACCTTTGAAAACGGAAATAGCTCTCTTAAATTTTCGACAAGAGTTTTCAAAGAAATGTCCCAATGATGCAGAAATTATTGCAAACCGACTTGTTGAACATCTTATCTCCTATTTTGCTACTTCATCCTGTCCCGCTATTGAATTAATAGATAATGATATTCGAATTGATTTAGAGCATCTTTTTCAAGAAAAATTTGGAAAATACAAAAAATCTTTCTCTTTTGAAATTGGTGATAAAAAATTCAAAACTAGTAATTTTCGTATATATGAAGGAAATCAAGTTCACAAATTCCTGTTATGTGCAGACAAGCGGGTTGCGCAGGAAATTTCCTTACAAAAATCCGATGCAATATTAGGTCGGAAACTGGAGGATAAAAATGGGAACAACTTCGCTTATTGGGTTTATGTAGAAGGAGATTATTTAAATAATATTGTAAATGACGATAGAGAAGGTTTTAGATTTTTGGGTGATGACAACACTGCTGATTTATTAGGTGAAATTAGCCAAAGGACAATTTTAAACACCATTCTCCCTATCATTTATAATGAACTTGCTGACGAACTAAGGCAAGTCAAAGATAGTAATAAAACGCGAGTAAATCAGTATATTGAAGAAAAAGCTCCAGAATACCGAACTCTTAATAAACTTCATCCGGAAAAAATATCGCAAATAAATAAATCAACAGATAAAGAAATTGATGCAGAATTAAGAAAAATTCTTTTTGATGTGGAAACAGAGCTAAGAGAAAATACACAAGCTGTTTTAAAGATGAATACAAATTCTCATGATTCTATTCAGGAATTTGAAACAAAAATAAATAAAATCTTAGATGTTATCAACGATGTAGGAAAAGCTAGTCTTTCAAAATATGTCATACAAAGAAGAGTGATCTTGGACATTCTTAAAAAAAGAATGGAATTCGAAGAAACAGGAAAATATCATCTTGAAAAAGCGATTCACGAACTTATTTTTCCGCTCGGAAAAACTTCTGAGGATATCCCATTCGAAAAGCAAAATCTTTGGATAATTGATGAACGATTGTCATATCATTCTTATTTAGGCTCTGACAAAAATTTTAACTCTTTGCTAATAGATGCTTCTGCTTCTAATGTAGACAGAGCAGATATTATTTTATTTAACAAACCAATCGCTCTCGATAGTAGAAGTGAAGTTGGCAGACCTTTTGAATCAATAGAAATCATCGAATTTAAAAGGCCTGGAAGGGATAACTATACAGATACAGACAATCCTGCCTTACAAGTCATGAAATATATCGAAGCAATTCAAGAAGGTAAAGAAAAGAATTATCGTGGCAGGCCTATTGAAGTGACACCTAATACGCATTTTTGTTGTTATATCATGTGTGATGTAACTGAAAAGCTCAAAAAAATTCTTAAACGTTCGGCTTTTTTTGAAACTCCTGACGACCAAGGTCTTTTTTGTTTTGCTCAAAGTCATAATGCTTACATCGAAGTTATGAGTTATAATAAAATGCTTCGCTTAGCTGAGCAGCGTAATCGGATTCTTTTTGATAAGCTACAAATCAAACACTAAAATTTTGATGTTTTTTTGGGGCAAATTTGGGCCACTGGCCAACAAAAAGAGACTTTAATTTACCGCAATTGGCGATAGACAAAAAAGCTTTTTGACTGTACCCTCGTTGTTATTAGCTGTCGCGAATTGCGGTAAGCTGGGGTTTCACTGCGGACTCATAACCCGCTGGTCGCTGGTTCAAGTCCAGCTTGCCCCACTTTTTTGAAAGCTGAAATCGGAAGGATGAAGGCTGAATTTATCCCCCAAATCTAGTATCAACTCTTAAACACATTCCATCAATATGAAGACAGAACTCGCCAATTTAACTAAATCAGAACTTACACAAAAATATGCGGGAATACTTCAACCCTTAGAGAACATGGCTTCTGCCTATTTCAAAATTCATTCTGAAATGCACGATCATGATGCCTTGCGTACCTATGAAGCCATGTTAAAAGATGTAAGAGCAAAGCTAACAAATTTCCCAGCCCCTCAACATAAGCTGGATGGTATTTCTAAGAATCTTTACGTAGAGCAGTCTGAATTTTTAACAAAAATAGCTGAAGATTACTCCTACGAAGAAATTCAAGCATGCTTAAAAGTTCTTGAGAAATCAGTGAAATTCTGGAACAAGCAGTCGGGTTCCCAAGGCTACCTTTCGTTTATCTCCAAATTCATGTAAAATGTCAGGATGTCAGGCATGACCCCAAACATGAAATGCACGATCATGATGCCTTGCGTACCTATGAAGCCTTGTTAAAAGATGTGAAAGCTAAGCTAACAAATTTCCCATCTCCTCAACATAAGTTCGATGGTATTTCTAAGAATCTTTACGTAGAGCAGTCTGAATTTTTAACAAAAATAGCTGAAGATTATTCCTACGAAGAAATTCAAGCATGCTTAAAAGTTCTTGAGAAATCAGTAAAATTCTGGAACAAGCAGTCGGATTCCCAAGGCTACCTTTCATTTATCTCCAAATTCATGTAAAATGTCAGGATGTCAGGCATGACCCCAAACATTGCTGTGAGCAGTAAATGACTGCTGAGATGAATGGAGAAACCACGGACTCATAACCCGCTGGTCGCTGGTTCAAGTCCAGCTTGCCCCACTTTTTTGAAAGCTGAAATCGGAAGGATGAAGGCTGAATTTATCCCCCAAATCTAGTATCAACTCTTAAACACATTCCATCAATACGAAGAAATTCAAGCATGCTTAAAAGTTCTTGAGAAATCAGTAAAATTCTGGAACAAGCAGTCGGATTCCCAAGGCTACCTTTCATTTATCTCCAAATTCATGTAAAATGTCAGGATGTCAGGCATGACCCCAAACATGGTTTTGTCAAAACAGATGATTCAATAAGTTGTAACTACAGAACACCCTTGCTTTAAAAAACTATGAAAATAGCTTACAAACTCTTTTTTGCTATCTATTGAGCGTGACCCTCATTAGTTAAAATATTTTCCGCAAATCTTTTTTCAAATTGCTTAGCAATATCTAATGCCGTAGAACCAATTGGTATATAGACTGTCTGAGGAAAAAAATCACGCCAATCTTTTTTTAGGCTTATGGGTATAGACTTAGTTGTACGTGCGTTTACGTCCGCTCCAGCTTTCAATAAAACTCTAATCATAGAGCCATCGTTTCTAAATGCCGCTAACATAAGAGATGTAAAACTCCAGTCATCCCTAGTCTCTAAATTTGCTCCATACTTGATTAGTAATTTTGCAGGTTCAATATTTTGATTATCAGCAGCATGCATTAAAGGTGTGCTTCCTGATTTTCCTTTAGCTTCTATGTTCACGCCAAATTCAATTAATAATTTCATTGATTTGCAATGGTTATTCAATGTAGCTAATATTAAAGGAGTTTGCTCTTGGCTGTTCATAATTTCAGTGTTAACATTTAAAGAGAGAAGAAATTCAACAATAGATTTTTTTTCTTCAGACCCATAAAAGGCATACATGAAGGGTGTGTTTCCTTGATTATCATAAGCTTCCAATTCAGCTCCTGCTGAAATAAACAGTTTTACTATTTCAATATTCCCTTTATAAACCGCACCCATTAAAGGGGTATAACCATATTTGTTGCTCTCATTTACATCGTAACCAGAATTGATTAGGGATCTTACTGTATCTAAATCATTAGATTTAATTGCCTCTAAGAAAACGCTTTCATTATCCTTACTATCTAGGATAGATGTTGTGTAGATAGTGCTAGCTTGTAAAGAAGGTGCTATTGTACCTTGCAATAGGAACGTTAGAACCAGAAAAAAATATTTACATTTTCTAGTTAATTTTAACCGTTCCTGAGAAATTGTTTTTAATAAGTTCATATGAATTCTCCTATGGGTGTAGAAAAAGTATACGGAGCACGCTTCGCTACGTCAATCTTTTTCTACGAGTTAAATAATAATAGACTCTTCTGGATTCTCTCCCAGTCAAAAGTTCTGAACTCGTCCAGCCGCCCCCTCTTTTTTGAAAGCTGAAATCGGAAGGATGAAGGCTGAATTTATCCCCCAAATCTAGTATCAACTCTTAAACACATTCCATCAATATGAAGAAATTCAAGCATGCTTAAAAGTTCTTGAGAAATCAGTAAAATTCTGGAACAAGCAGTCGGATTCCCAAGGCTACCTTTCACTTATCTCCAAATTCATGTAAAATGTCAGGATGTCGGGCATGACCCCAAACAATGGAATTTACCTCGAAACAATACAGAAAACCGATTCTTCTTGGTTTTTCGGGGTATTATGACTGAATATGGAAATTTACATAGAAATAGCTAGAAGTCAGGGTTTTTCTATGTTGACTTAAGAAATTAATAATCAGCATTATGGGTTTTGTTGCATAATCAATTTGAACCCATTAACATTGGGGGCTCCCGATTTCCGAATTGCTTCATTACGGCCCTGAATCTGTTCTGGATCTGATATAGCTTGGATTTTTGCATTAGACATCATGAAGATGCTCTGTACTCGAGCAAGTCTTCTTTTTTCAAATGTGTCAACGAAAGAAGCAACTGAGTTTGAATTTATCTGTTCATTAAGTAGGTCTTGAATAACATATGCGTCTTCAAAAGCTTGAGCTGCTCCATTTTGTAACATAGGCCCAAAAGCATGGGCAGCGTCTCCCACCAATAACACGCGCGAAAACCCCTCTAACTTAAACCTTACGCTATGGCTTTTTTCCATATGGTGAATGTAGAAGTGAACATTGTTATTAGTAAGATTTTGCTGGTCAATGACGTGGAGAGTTCTTGGAACTAAACCACCAAAACAGGAAAATAATCTCGAAAATGGCTCGGATGGAAGACATTTTTCAGATTGGAAAATATGGCCATAAACATATATTTGATTGTTTGGCATCGGATAAAGCAAAACCAAGCGATCAGATCCTAACATATAAGTAGGCATGGAAATCTCTTCAGAAGATTCGATTACAGTTCTCCATACTAATAAGCCTAAAAACTCAGGGACCTCATTTGGGTGAATTTGCCTGCGGAGACTTGAGTGAACTCCATCGCAGCCAACAACTAAATTATAGGACTTGATTTCCCCATTTGAAAATTCAACTCTAACCAGGTTATTTTCTTCTGCAAAGTGTTTGATAGTGGTAGACATTTGGATTTGAATTCGTTTATCTAAATGAGATAAAAGTTGCTCAACCAATTTATCACGAGTAAGAGAATAGAATTGAGCCCCTTCTGGGTGTATACCATCAATTTTTTCTTGAATAAGAATTTCTCCTTGGTCATCAGTGAATTGCATACTCTGTATAAGAAAAGATTTTAAACTGATGTCAATCCCAAGTTTATTTAAAGCCCAGCTACCATTAGCAGGAATTGCAATGCCTGCGCCATCGGAGCGAATTCGATCGTCCTTTTCAATGATATCAGGATAAATATTCATGTTTTGGAAGGCCTTTGCAACAGATAGACCGCATGGACCCGCTCCTACAATCAGAACTTTAATGCAATCTTCAGACGCAGAAATAGAGAGAAACGATAAATGACTCACTAGCAAGCTCCATAATAATATCAACTTTTTCATGCGTCAAAATCCCTTCCTCATAGACTGCATAATAGCAACACTTGAACTCGTTCCTAGCCGTGTAACTCCTGCTTTAATCATGCCTAGAGCTGTTGATGATTGGGGTCAAGATTGAAGATTGGGGTCAAGATTGGGGTCATGCCTGACATCCTGACATTCTTCTTGTTCTAAAAATTCATTTTGCTAAGATTTTTCTGTTTTCATATACTTTTCATCTTATAGCAAGACGACAAGGAAGTCAAAAGTTATAAATGTCAGGATGTCAGGCATGACCCCAAACACATGACCCCAAACACATAATGAATCGTCAAACTCTCCTCGAATGATATGTGAACACATGCAAGTAGATAATAATAAAACGCATGAAATGGACTCAAAACTAGCTCATAATGTTCAGCGCGAAAAAGATCCAGTTTCTGTTAAAGAATCTATATCATCAGCACAACTTAATTCTTCGAGATTTTTCATAAAAAGATTCGTTGCGGCAACTAACGCACTCATCATAGGTGACTCATCATCAGAATGTCCCCCATTCGGAATCATCCATAAATTGCTTCCCTTCCAATTTTGATATAGGGAATACGCTATCTCAGGTAAACAAACAACATCATAACGTCCTTGGACAATGATAGACGGGAGATGCGCTATTTTTTGCATATTAGACAAAATTTGATCTGACTCAAGAAAAAATTTGTTTTTTGCATAATGAAAAAATATCCTCATTACACCAAGGACAAGTTTATCATTTTTCATTACTTCTTCTATAAATGATGGATTAGGGCAATGTGTTGAACAAATAGCGTCAAATCGCATGAAAGTTCGTGCTGTAGGTAAATGTATCTCAGGATTGGGGTCGAAAATTCTATGGCAGTAGGCAGAAAATAAATCGTTTCTTTCTTCCTCAGGGATATGCTGAACAACAACCTCATATGACTCTGGAAAGATCTTTCCCATTCCATAAAATAAATGTAGGTAATCTTGTTCTCTTGCAAGCCATGCTCCTCTAAGAATCAAACCCAAACAACTACCTGGATATTTTTGCGCATAAAGTAAAGACAATGAAGACCCCCAGGATCCCCCAAAAACAACCCAGTTCTTTATTTTCAAATAAATTCTTATTGCCTCAATGTCGTTTACTAAATCCTGCGGAGTGTTCTCTTCCAAGCAGCCAAAAGGCTCTGACCTCATTGCCCCCCGCTGATCAAACATAATAACATTCCATTTACTAAGATCAAAAAATTGTACCATTGTATCATCACATCCTCCACCAGGTCCGCCATGTAAAATAACAACAGGGATCCCGTTCGGGTTGCCATAAATAGCATAAAATAATTTATGTAGGTTTGATACTTGTAAATACCCTTCAATCCGAGGTTTCACAATTGGATAAGCTGAATCATCAAAATTCTTTTCTTCTATGGAGTGCGAGAATAAAGTATTCGCCTTACATGAAGAGACATCTCCATTTAAATATGAAACCATAAAGACACCCCCTAAGGCTAAGACAAGACCTTTGATCATTTAACATCCTTAAAAAATTGCTTTAATCATATTAGAAATATGTAGCCCTTCAGTGTTTATGAGGGCAATACTGTTTTTTCTGACTCATTTTCTCGTGATTGGTGATTGGGGCCAGATTGATTGAAGATTGGGGTCATGCCTGACATCCTGACATTCTTCTTGTTCTAAAAATTCATTTTGCTAAGATTTTTCTGTTTTCATATACTTTTCATCTTATAGCAAGACGACAAGGAAGTCAAAAGTTATAAATGTCAGGATGTCAGGCATGACCCCAAACA
>Ga0207012_1148_pt1 | contig 12133 bp, 12 predicted proteins | sample Alteio_BWMinCont_80_FD_153471 | JGI IMG/M metagenome (GOLD analysis project Ga0207012, IMG submission 153471) | Enriched cells from forest soil in Barre Woods Harvard Forest LTER site, Petersham, Massachusetts, United States -... | ecosystem: Environmental > Terrestrial > Soil > Temperate forest >...
AACCAAATTTTAATGTAACCCTCTTTTGAACAGGTCACAAACACACCACTATTTTGTATCATACTAAACTCATTATAAGCATGATACGAAGATTTCTTCGAGGGAACGATAATTCCCCTTGTTCTAAAATTCCCATTTCTGTAGAATTACGTCTTGTTTTACTGAGGGCGTATAGCTCAGTTGGTAGAGCGCCTGTCTTACACACAGGTGGTCATAGGTTCGAGTCCTGTTGCGCCCAATGTATCTTGTTTTGGTATATAAATCACTCCATGCGGGAGTAGTTCAATTGGTTAGAGCACCGCCCTGTCACGGCGGAAGTTGCGGGTTCGAGCCCCGTCTCCCGCGTTTTTTCCTCATTACTTTACTTTTGCTAGTTGTCGTTTCCTGTGCCCCTGCCCAATCGCTTGATGATTATCACGATAAAGGTCAAGGGATCTGTCGGGATATGATTGCCGAATTGCAACAAATTCGCACGCGAGATGACCTGCTTCTGCACACATTACAATTAGAGACCTTATTTAACTCGCTTGTGCTTATCACCGTTCAAGCTCAAGAGTTTAAAACAACTCACCCCGATGACAGTCTTAGCGAACGACTCAAAAACGAGCACGCTGTGAGTGACCAGCTGTGCTCAGAATTGAATCGTGTCATGAAGATTGAGGGTGGACGCGAGGTGATTATCAAAGCGCAGGAAAAAGCGCTTAACCACCTCGATTCCACTTCTAATCAAGCAAAATAATCCAAGATCAGATCTCGAGTTCTCATCAAATTGTCTTCTTCATGTGCCATTGATACGAACCATACTTCATATTGAGAAGGTGGAATATAGACTCCCTCATTGAAAAGATAGAGGAAAAATTCTGTAAATTTGGTCGTATCTAATTGGGAGACATCACTCATATTACGAACTTGCGTCGCGCCAAAGAAAATGGTAAACATCGATCCCACCTGCTGAACACAGGCATTAATGTCCTTTGCAGCAAACAACTTCCTAAGTGGTTCAGTGATGATGTTGGTCTTGCGCATCAGTTCTTGGTAGACACCAGGAACTTGCAACATCTTTAAAGATTTAAGACCCGCTTCCATGGCGACCGGATTGCCTGAAAGAGTACCACCCTGATAGACAGTTCCTAAAGGGGCTAGCAGATCCATAATATCTTGACGACCACCAAAAGCCGCAGCAGGAAATCCCCCTCCGATCACTTTACCGAAGCAGGTTAAGTCGGGAGTGACCCCATACATCTCTTGGGCGCCTCCTAATCCAACACGGAAACCAGTAATCACTTCATCAAAAATGAGAAGGGCACCGATCTCTCCTGTCACTTTGCGCAGCATTTGCAAAAACTCTGTTGTGGCTGGTACACAACCGATGTTACCTGCAATCGGTTCGATGATGACAGCAGCCACTTGATGACGATGATCGGGGTGGAGAAGAAATGCACGACATGCTTCGATGTCGTTAAATGGCAGGCAAGCAGTGTGCTGGATAATCCCCTCTGGAATGCCTGCTGAGGAGGAAGTGGGGGTTAATCCCAATACTCCGGAGCCCGCCTGGACTAAAAAGAAGTCGGCATGACCATGATAGTGACCAGCAAACTTGACCACCAGATTTCGTTTGGTGTATCCTCGAGCTAAGCGCACAGCGCTCATGGTCGCTTCGGTGCCGGATGAAACGAAACGGATTTTATCGATTGAAGGGACTAAATTCACGACTTCACGAGCTAGTTGTTCTTCGATTGCGGTAGTGATACCAAAAGTGGAACCCATGGCAAGCCGTTTTTGGGCAGCAGCGACAATTTCTGGGTGCGCATGGCCATGAATAAGTGGTCCCCAGGAGCCGCAGTAATCGATGTAAGCATTGCCGTCGACATCGTAGATCTGATCACCCGCTCCCCTTTCAACAACAAGGGGTGAGATGCCAAGACCTTTGAATGCGCGTACGGGCGAGTTGACCCCACCTGGGATCACTTCGCATAGTTCTTGGTAACATTGTTTGCTTTTTGGTCGTTCAATTTGTTCGGTTGTTTGACATAGTTTCATTTTACTTTCCTTGTTTAAATTAAGGCAATTCATCGCAAAGACGCAAAGTGCCGCAAAGATACGCGAAGAAGGCAAACGCAATTCAACACAAAGGCACAAAGAGAAGGCTTAGAGGAACGGCATATCAATCGGTATGCAGTGGCACGAAATTAACAGGATAAGCAGGATCGGCTTCGCCGGCAAGATAAGCAGGATAGGGATAGTCAGCTAAAAAATAATAACCCTGAGTAGAGCAACCTACAACCACCCGAGATTTGGCCGCCCTTCATGCGCAAGGGATGTACAGCTTTACTTCACATACTTGCGCATGAAGGGCGGCCAAATCTCGGGTGAGCCCTTGTCACTTTTCGCCCCCTCGCGACATGCACTCCGTGCATGTCGCGAGGGGGCGAAAAGTGACAGTTTAGGTAAATTCCTTTTTGCTAGCTATCCTTATCCTGCTTATCTTGCCGGCGAAGCCGATCCTGCTTATCCTGTTAATTTCGTGCCACTGCATACCGATTGATATGCCTGTGATAGCCTTCTCTTTGCCTTTTCTTTGTGTCTTTGTGCCTTTGTGTTGAATTGTTTTCTTTTGCTCTTTGCGTGTCTTTGCGAATCTCTGCGTCTTTGCGATGAATTGCCTTTCTCGCTTATTAACTAGTCAATCACTCTATAAAATCTTGTAATAAATCACAAGCGGTGTTAAAAAAAAACCATGGATACAAAACCTGCTCGAATCTTAATTGCACTCGGATCCTTTATCCAATTTGTTCTAAAGGTGATATGGGTTGCATTAAAACGTCCACCTCAATTTGCGCTCATTCGTGATCAAATGTACGAAGTTGGGGTGATGTCCCTTCCCGTCGTTGCAATTACAGGATTTTCCACCGGGATGGTACTAGCAGCGCAGTCTTATTTCCAGTTGTCGGATAAGGGATTAGCCAGCGCGACAGGCCTAATGGTAGCCAAAGCGATGTTAGTGGAATTAGGACCTGTTTTAACGGCCTTTATGGTGACCGGACGAGTAGGAGCCTCTATGTGTGCAGAACTTGGAACAATGCGCGTAACGGAGCAGATTGACGCCCTCCGTTCGATGGCGATCGATCCTTTACAATATCTCGTTGCTCCCCGTTTTATTGCTGGAACTTTTATGTTGCCTATCCTCACCATTTTTAGTTCGATAATGGGAATTGTTGGGGGATATGTCATTGCTGTCGATTACTATGGGATGGCACCCAATACTTACATCGATCCTCTTCCGATTCATATCACCGTGTTCGACTTCATCAGTGGGACTTTGAAGGGATTTGTCTTCGGGATCATCATTGTCACAATCTCATGCTTCCGTGGAATGACGACCAAGGGGGGTGCCGCGGGAGTGGGACGAGCCACAACGAATAGCGTGGTGATTTGCTATTCTGTGATTCTAATTGTCAACTTCTTGATGACGCTTGCTCTCAATAGCTCTTACGAATACATTACCGATTTTGTGGATAGGTGGTTATGACAATGCAAGAAGAAAAAACTCCCTATCCAAATAGAAAAATCGCAATCTCGGTGCGTAATCTATGGAAGGCATATGGGAACCTACAGGTCTTAAAAGACTTAGACCTAGACATTTACGAAGGTGAAACTGTTGTAATTCTCGGTCGATCAGGCGTTGGCAAAAGCGTACTCTTACGTCAAATCATTGGAATCGAATCACCAGAAAAAGGTGAGATTGAGATCAATGGAAAGCAAATTTCGGGAATGAAACAACAAGAACGATTTAAAACGACAAAGCAGATGGGGATGTTATTCCAAGGAGCTGCCCTTTTCGATTCGATGAATGTAGGAGCAAATACCGCCTTCTATTTGCGTCAACATAACCCTGAGTTATCAGAAAAAGAAATCAATCGACGCGTTGAAGAATCTCTTGCAATGGTAGGGATGGAAGGAACCAAAGAAAAAATGCCATCAGACCTATCAGGAGGAATGAGAAAACGCGCTGCCCTGGCTCGCCTCATCGTCTATAGACCTGAAATCGTTCTTTATGATGAGCCTACCACCGGATTGGACCCAATCACATCGATGCAGATCAATGATCTAATTAATAAAACAAAAAAAGAACTCAAATCGACTAGTATTGTAGTAACACATGATATACGATCAGCTTTAGAAGTAGGTGATCGATTAGCCTTCCATTATGACGGGAAAATCATCCATATAGCCCCTAAAAAGGAATTTATGAACCTTAAAGACCCCCATATAGAAGCATTTTTCAAAAATGCTATACTAAGTCCAGAGTATATCAAGGGAGCAATGACACCATGAATGACCAGTTCAAAAATTTGATGATAGGAATCTTTGTTGCAGCAGGTGCTGGACTTGTCATTTTTGTTTTGATGTTCATCCACCCCCACTTAGGCGACGAAGCCAAGACTGTACACGTCCGCTTCACAGACATTGATAAGGTCACACAAGGAACACGCGTTACCTATGCCGGAAGACCTGTGGGGGAGGTTGTCAACATCCAGGAGATCGAGCAAGGACGAGGGGGTCCAAAAGATGCAAATGGTCATGTCTATCTTTACGATCTGACTTTAAAGATCGATTCGGGTGTTGATATCTACAACACAGATAAAATCACGGCGCGTACCTCAGGGCTATTGGGTGAGAAAAATGTTGAAATCACCCCTTTTGCACCTGCAAAGGGACAAGTGCTCATAAAAATCGATGCCGACCCTATGTATGCACAACAGGTAACTTCAATTGAAGATACTTTGTCGGGTATTAATGAGGTGGCTAAAAAATTCCAAGTCACTCTTGATGCCGCCACCGAGGTGATCCATCGCGTTAGAGATGAGAAACTCGTCGAAAAAATCACGCGTACAGTCGAAAATATCGAATCGATCTCTGCTGCCTTAGATAAACCGAAAGAGCTTTCTAGGATCATTACAAATGTTCATCATTTAACGAATCGTATGGTGAATACATGGGAAAATGTGGATAACACCGTGAAGAAAATCGGTAATACAGCAGATAATTTCAGTCTCACTTCGGATGACGCACGGAACCTCCTCGCTCAGATTTCAAGAGGTGAAGGAACTTTAGGCAAGCTTCTCACTCGGGATGAAACTTACCTGCGCTTTAACTCAATTATGAGCAAACTAGAAACCACACTTGATGATGTGAATCACTATGGTTTGATGTTCCAATCTGATAAGGGATGGCAACGTCTTCGTGCTCGTCGTCTAAATATGTTACAAAAATTGAGCACACCACAGGAATTCCGAAATTATTTCAATGATGAGGTCGATCAAATCTCCACTTCCATTTCGCGAGTCTATATGGTATTAAATGAAATCGGCGAAGACCCCTGCAGCTGTAACCTCATGAATAACAACGAATACACAAAAGTATTTGCTGAACTTATGCGTCGCATCAGCATGCTAGAAGAGGAAGTGCGCCTATATAACATCCAAGCCGTAGAACCGGCAGTACATGAGACAGAACTTGGTGATGGATCATATTGCCAATAGAGGAGCTGACTAATGGAAAATAAGCCCTACGCGAATATTCAGAAGGGAACCTTTCTGATCGCAACACCAGATATTGATGTTGGCCTTTTCTTTCGCGGTGTTATTTTAGTTTGCGAGCATACCCCTGGGGGGTCTTTTGGAATCATGATTAATAAAAGTCTCGAATTAGAATTGCCTGAAGAAATTATCAATATTTCCAATCTCGCCAATCCCAATGTAAGCATCCGTGCTGGAGGACCTGTACAACCGAACCAAATGATGCTTCTTCATACCTCAGATAGCATACCTGAACAAACTCTGCAGATATGTGATGGAGTGTATCTAGGAGGTGACCTACAGTTCTTGCAAGAATCGATCACGGATGAAAATGGTCCTCCCATCAATCTGTGCTTCGGCTATGCAGGTTGGGGAGCTGGACAACTCGAACGGGAATATCTAGACGGCAACTGGTTCATACATCCAGCCTCAGCACGTCATATTTTTTACGTGGACCCAGAAAAGCTATGGGCTTCTCTTCTACGCGAAATGGGCGGTAAATATGCCTCCCTCTCACTCATCCCCGAAGATCTGTCTGTGAATTAAAATATTGCTTCTGTGGCACGGACTAAAGTCCGTGGTCGTGCCCTCAATCCCTATTGCTGACCATATGTGGCACGGACTTTAGTCCGTGGTTGATTCAACCCATCCTTAAAGGATTTGTTGAGCCAATCACGGACTAAAGTCCGTGCCACATATCACATCCTCACATATTGCATCCTACTGAGAGACTGGTACCACTATAGGTGTTGATGTTGGAACTGGCACCACAACAGGTGTTGGTGTTGGAACCACATAGGGCACACTAGGTGCAGTTGTTTCTGAATAATAGAAATTAGGATCGTGATAATAACCGGGATGACCACCCCAATAATCACTTCCAGTTCCTCCCCAGTATCCAGCTCCGCCCCAATCGCCTCCACCCCATCCACCATTGTGGTGGTGATGATGATGACCATGATGGCCGTGATGATGGTGATGGCCATGGTGACCATGGTGTCCTCCGTGGTGACCTCCATGACCTCCCTTAGCGACTAATCCATCCCCTGATTGATCTGATTGAGTTGAGGTTGAGTTATCGTTGTCTCCTGCATTGCCTCCCATCGTTTGTTGGTCTGAACCAAAGAGAGATACACAAGCTAACAGAAAGTAGACTACAATTAATTTTGCGGAGTTGTACATAAATCCCCCATATAATAAAAAAAGAACGTAACTGCTTATAAACTCTATTATATTACATAGACATTATTTTACAAAACAAATTTATAGATTACTTTCTAATCTTTGATAACATAGAAATATGGACAATGGACGAACACCTCTGAATTTAAAGTATTCAGGCTAAAGGCCTGAGTGATAATAGTCTAGTATATTATGTAGTAAGAGTGTCTGTCCTTAAAAGGACAATTCTAGAAGGTCCATTGTCCATGTCAATGGCTGTTCGTCCATGCGCGCTCGTCCATTGTCCATGTCCATGTTGCTATACAAATCTAGGTATGGGAACAATTGTACTACTACTGAAACTGAGCGCCGTCGGCCATCAGCTTATCGATATAGGTTAGATCATACTTAGAACTCAAGAAGTTAGGATCTTCCAACATCCACAAATGAAATTGGATCGTAGAATGCACCCCACCAATATGAAATTCTCGGAGTGCCCTTTTTGCAATCGCAATCGCCTCTGCACGATCCTTACCCTTAACAATCAATTTGGCGATCATCGAATCATAGTTGGGGGGAATCATGTAACCCGAGTAGCAGGCACTATCGACTCGCACATGAGGTCCACCTGGTGGAAGGTAGTATTCCAACCGACCTGGTGACGGAGCAAAATTTGATGCTGGATTTTCAGCATTGATGCGAAACTGCATCACATGTCCCTTAAAACCAATGCTCTTCTGATCATACTGCAGCTTATGGCCCATCGCGATCCTGATTTGCTCACGTACGAGGTCAACACCCGTAAGTTCTTCAGTAACAGTATGTTCCACCTGAATCCGCGTATTCACTTCCATGAAGTAAAAATTCTGCTTACTATCTAGAAGAAATTCAACGGTACCAGCTGAATAATATTTAGCTTTACGGACCACATTGACAGCCGCTTGACCAATTTTATCTCTCAATTTTGGCGGTAAAACAGGGCTTGGAGCCTCTTCGATCAGTTTTTGACGTCGTCGTTGTATCGTACAGTCTCTTTCGCCTAGATGGATGTAATTACCAAATTTATCCCCCAACACCTGCACTTCAATGTGGCGTGGATTCATGATCATTTTTTCGAGATAGACATCGGGGTTACCAAAGCTTGCTTCTGCCTCTGCACGAGCTGCTAAAAACAATTTGGCAAATTCATGTTCATCCTGAGCAATTCTAATCCCTTTTCCTCCGCCTCCGGCCACTGCTTTGATGAAAATTGGAAATCCAAGAGATTTTGCTTCTGCTAATCCAGCTTTCAGATCGGCAACAACACCATCGGATCCAGGAATCACTGGACATCCCGCACTTTTTGCAGTTGCTTTTGCTTTTGCTTTGTCGCCGAGGAGGGAGATCGTTTCTGGTGATGGACCAATAAAGTTCAGTCCGCAGCTTTCACATATCGAGGCAAAATTAGCGTTTTCGCTGAGGAAGCCATATCCAGGATGAATCGCATCGGCACCGGTGATTTCGCAAGCAGAAAGGATATTTGGGATTTTGAGGTAAGATTTAGGTGATGGTGCTTCCCCGATGCAGATCGCCTCATCCGCATGGAGCACATGAAGTGCTTCAGAATCAGCTTGAGAATAGACGGCGACCGTCTGTAATCCCAAATCCTGACAGGCGCGTATGATCCTGACAGCAATTTCACCACGATTAGCAATAAGAACTTTTTGCATAGTCTCTACTTGTTAAGAAATTCGAAAGAGTTTTGTTCCAAATTCAACCGGCTGAGCGTTTTCAACTAATATTTCTTCAACAACGCCTGAAACACCCGCTTTGATCTCATTCATCACTTTCATCGCCTCGATAATGCATACAACCGTATGCTTTTCAATGCGATCGCCCACTTTTACAAAATTGGGATCATCAGGTGATGGACAGGAATAAAATGTTCCCACCATCGGTGAGGTCACATAGGCCCCTGCAACCTCTTCTTTTTTCTCGCTGGATGGATGAGTTGTCCCCGTTCCACCCCCCAAAGGCTCCCCACGATGAGGAACTAAAGTCATTGCACGTTGTAGGGTTCTTTCACGCTGAACAAAATCATCATCCTGATCAACAATCATCCGTTCGTGTATTTCATCACCAAGCTGCTCAAGTTGGAGTTCAAACCCCTCTTTTTTTATTAGCAACTTTTTAGTCCCACTACGACGCATATCGCGCATGAGTTCTTTGATGTGTTTAATTTCCACACAGCCTCCAAAAAATTTAAAGTAAGCGTTCAAACGGTCGTGATCAAAATAGTTATATTCCGACCAGTTGAGGACTTACAATTTAGACTCGTTGTATGTATTCGTCAGTTCTTGTATCAACCTTAATGATATCCCCCACTTCAATAAATGGTGGAACTTCTATTCTAGCTCCCGATTCGAGGATAGCAATACGCACAGAATTTGCTCGACGGGAATCTTCTGCTTCAACTTTCTCGACCATAAGCTCTAGGAACTGTGGGAGCTCTACCGAGAAGATGATGTCGCCATAAAACACTGCTTTAACATCGACCCCTTCCTTCAGGTAGTTCACTTGATTTCCCACCACCGAAGCGGGCACTAATACCTGCTCAAGGTTCCCTGTATCGATAAATAGGTAATCTTTACCTTCGAGATAAAGAAACTCTAATTTTCTCTCAACGAGAACAACATCCTTAAGGGTTTGATCGACTTTAAAATTTTTCTCTTCCAAATCATTGGAGACCAAATTCATCAATTTGGTACGCATGAATGGTAGCCCTTTAGGAGCCTTAACTTTCAGAACCGATTCCACTCTATACAAGTTGTTATTGACAGAGAGGACCATTCCAGGACTAATATTGTTACTGACAACCATAATTCAACTCCCTACGTGTTACCGCATTCGCGCAGTCCATCTACAGCTAATTTCATATTGGGTGACTTAAATAAATAAGTGCCTGCAACAAGGACATTCGCCCCTGCTTCTACACATTCCCGAGCAGTTTCTAGATCGATTCCCCCATCGACTTGAATGTCAAACGGAGGGGGCTTCGGTCCTTTTTTCTCAGGATTATACACCTTACCTCCAGCACGAATATTCAGTCTATCGCAAACTTCACGAGTAAACTTAATTTTCTCAATCACTTCTGGCATAAAAGACTGTCCTCCGAAACCAGGATGAACGGTCATGAGAAGGATTTGGTCACATTTATCCAAGTATTTAGGAATCATGGACATCGAAGTCTCCGGACAAAATGCTAGCCCAGCCTTAATGTTGCATTTTCTAATATAGCTTAACGTCTCATCCACTTCTTCAGTCGCTTCAAAATGAATGGTTAACATATCAGCGCCCGCTTCCACAAACCGTTCGACATAATCAAAAGGGTTATAGATCATCAGATGCACATCCAAAAACATATCGGTTGCACGGTTAATCGCTGCGACGACTTGTGGGCCAATGGTGATATTTGGAACAAAATGCCCATCCATCACATCGACATGAAGCCAATCAGCACCAGATGCCTGGATGCGCTTGGCTTCTTCGCTTAAATGACCGAAATCACCAGCTAAAATAGAAGGGGCTATCAGTATGTTAGATCTCTGTTTCATGCATGAATTCTTTTACATTGTTTCTCATTAGGATAATCGGGTTGCCTCATAAAGTCAATAGAACAATTGCAAATAACCAAGGCATAACAAATTAAAACAATTTTTTAAATGTCTATCAGACTCTATAGGTAGATAAGGGAAATTGGTGGAGCACGACCACGGACTAAAGTCCGTGCCACAATAAGTTTGTAACGGGAAATTTGTGGCACGGACTTTAGTCCGTGGTCGAATATCGATTAGACGTTTTTTGCTAAAACATCTCACATGACAAATGGTTTATTACGAGCTCTTGCACCGCTCCCGCGGCTTTATTTTTTTCTTTCTATACCCCGCGTTCCGTCGCCGGAGGCTCCTCACACGGGGCTAAATTCTTAAGCCACTGCCGTGGCAATATCTAAAAATGTCCGAATTGAGTATCATCAACAAAACAATTTCCTTCCATTAAATTATTATTTAGTTTACAATCTCCCTCGTGTCTCTCTCTATAAAACAATTAATTGTCTCGAGGATTAATTATTATGAAAAAAAACTTTTTTTATTCGTTTTTTGCTTTAGTTGCTGTTTTACTATTCGTTCAAATCCCATCAGCTGAAGCGCGCCATTGCCGTGGCAGCCGTACAAACATCCAAATCAACGCAGGAACCTACTACAATCGTCCGCAACCCTATGTCGTTCAAAGGGTTCAAGTGTTGCCACAACCTGTGTACATTCAACCTGTCCAATATTATAATGTTCCACAACCTGTTCAATACTACAACGTCCCACAACCAGGCTACTACGTCTATCCAGCGACAACCGTCGTTGAACAAGTCTATGTCGCCCCAGCACCTCGCCCTTCTCTACTCAGCGGCCTCTCTTTCTCATGGAATTTTTTCAATTAATTAAAAGAATTTAAAAAAAAGTCCTCCGTTAGGAGGACTTTTTTCTTAGTTTTTCTTGGGTGAAATCGACGAAATATGCAGTTGATGCAGCGGAGTTGCACTCGATGTCAATTCAAAATGATCTAACACCTTGCCCTGTTCATCTAACACATCTAGACTAGGCGCCAGGATATGATCGACTGGGACAGAAAGCACTAAACAATGGTAAAAGGACTTAACTCCCCTATCTTCTCTTAAATTAGCTCCCCCACCACCACTAATAATCTGCCATACTCCATGGTGGTTAGAACGGTCGAAAAGTCGTTCATGCGAAGCAAAATAGGCTAACACCCTGTTTTGGACTAGAACTTTCCAAAAACTATCTTTTTCAGTGAGTTCATTTTCAAAGGTAATCTCATCGGAAGGAAATGCTGGTTCATGTCCGAGTACAAACAAATAGGAGTGCGTTTCAGCCCCTCCTTTAAGTACTTTATCAAGCCATTGAATCAAATCTGGACTGAAATAAGGCTGTGCAACGTGATGCATTGCATCATAAAGATCTGTCGGAATGACAACAAAAAAAGCATCTTCGATTGAAACAGTGTAGCCGAATGTGTTCGCATCGAAATTATGGCGCGTCTCGATATTAAATGCCCCACGAAATTCTGAAGAACTTTTTGAGGCGATTAATTCATTAGCACCCATTACAGGGTAAAAAGGGATGTTTCCTAATATGCTTGAATAAAGTTGAAGAAAATCTTGAAGCTGTTGTGAGAGGATCCAAACATCTCCACCCTTATTTTTAGTCGCTCCTGAGACTAAGTCGCCAGTCGAAAAAACAGCTTCAACGTGATTTTTTTTAAAAACCTGGAGTAAATGTTCCACAACACCCGTATTAAACGCCTCACCACCTGATGTGTCACCCGCACTTTCCCCCATG
>Ga0207012_1149_pt1 | contig 12104 bp, 12 predicted proteins | sample Alteio_BWMinCont_80_FD_153471 | JGI IMG/M metagenome (GOLD analysis project Ga0207012, IMG submission 153471) | Enriched cells from forest soil in Barre Woods Harvard Forest LTER site, Petersham, Massachusetts, United States -... | ecosystem: Environmental > Terrestrial > Soil > Temperate forest >...
TACATATTGAGGATTGGCACGATTTTAACTATTACTATAATCATCCTGCTAATAAGAACATGATGAAGTTCTTCTCTACATCGGATTCAAATATATCTACTAACAGATATTATATTGATGAAAAAGAAGAAAATAATAGCATATATTCATCCATTTTAAATGTAAAAAATAATCACAAATCCATTAGATTTATTGATAGATTCATCTATCCTAAAAATATTGATGAAGCTGAATTTATTTTCGAGTTACAAAATTCCTTAGAAAATTCTAATGCTATTTTAGAAGTAAACATACCAATTGGCAGCATATTGGTAGTCAATAATCATCATTGGCTTCATGGCCGAAAAAAATTTCAAGTGAACGATATCTTAAATAGAAAACTTATGCGACAACGAGGCAACTTTATCGAAAATAAATACTGCCATAGTTAAGCTTAAATAAAAATGCAGGTGGTAGAAGATGAGTAAAGCTCTTTTAAAATCTGCTTCATTAGTTTCACTAATGACCCTTATCTCACGTATTTTTGGATTCGGACGTGATCTAATTGCAGCACAAATATTTGGCGTAAATCCAAACGTAGACGCTTTTTATATTGCATTTAAAATTCCAAATTTTATGCGCAATATATTTGCCGAAGGATCATTTTCCCAGGCTTTTGTTCCAGTCTTATCAGATTATCGTCAAAATCGCAGCAAACAGGAAGTTGTCTTATTTATTCGCCACATGTCTGCGGCATTTATCATTATTTTACTAGCTGTAACAATCTTAGGTATTTTAGGAGCGCCATATTTAATTAGTTTATTTGCACCAGGGTTGGATTCTTATCGCTCCCAGCTTGCTAGCAAAATGTTGCGTATTACATTTCCTTATTTAATGCTTATATCCCTATCTGCTTTCATTGGCTCAATTTTAAATAGTTATAATAAATTTGGTATTCCAGCGCTTACACCCGCGTTATTGAATATATGCCTTATTCTCACAGCTTTTACTCTCGCTCATTATTTATTAATATCTATAGAGTCACAAGCGTGGGGAGTCTTAATTGCTGGGTTTGTTCAAGTCCTGTTTCAATTGCCATCCTTATACCGTATTGGTTTTTCTATTTTTCCAAAATTTTGTTGGCATGATGAAGGCGTTAAGCGTGTTTATAAATTAATAATTCCTGCACTCTTTGGATCATCAACGGGACAAATTAATATTTTATTAAATACAATGTTAGCTTCATTTTTAACTACAGGGAGCATTACGTGGCTTTATTATTCCGAACGATTGGCTTACTTCCCCCTTGGTATTTTTGGAGTGGCGCTGGCAACGGTTGTGCTGCCTCAGCTATCACGCCAGCATGCAATAGAATCTACGGAAGGCTTTTCTAAGCTATTAGATTGGGGAGTTCGTTGTAATTTATTAATTGGTATACCAGCGTCTATAGCGATGTTAATTCTTTCTGGTCCATTGATAGTGAGCTTATTTCAGTATGGAAAATTTACAATTGATGATGTATTAATGACGCAACAAAGCGTCATAGCTTATTCTGTTGGCTTACAAGCGTTTATGCTGGCTAAGGTTCTATCATCCGCATTTTATGCTAAACAAGACGTGCTTACGCCAGTAAAGCTTTCCATTATTTCGTTGTTAGCAGGTATGATTTTAAGCGTTATACTCATCTGGCCTTTAAGACATGCCGGATTAGCGTTAGCGACCAGCCTATCTGCCTGGATTAATACAACTTTACTTTGCCTAGCCCTTTACAAACGCGGTGTTTATCGCATACAAAAAAGTTGGTGGAAGTTTATATTACAACTTACTTTTGCAAATAGTATGCTCTCGTTATTTCTGTGGTGGAATTGTGAAAATATAATAACTTGGATTAATTGGAGCTACGCTCAACGTTTTGCTCATATTTTTTCATTGGGATGTGGCTCCATTGTGCTCTATGTTTTTTGCTTATGGTTAAGTAACATGAGACTTGGGTATTTTAAAGTATTAACTTCTTAAATTATGATAATAAGATAAATGAGACCAAATACTATACCGTCGACGGCTAACGGTACCGTAAAAGTCTCGCGTGGATTATTTGGATAGATTGACCAGTGGCGCTAATGATATCCCTTAGAATGGCTGTATGCGTTTTGGTATGTACATGGCTGAACAGTTACCTTGTATGCCTCTAGCTAACCCACATGACTTTTTAAGTGTTAGCTATAGAAAGACGAGCTGAGCCCGTCTTTCTATATTTAATTACATTTTAAGCAGCAGACTCCTCCATTACTTTCTTTATTAGATCATTGTAAAGCTCCCGCCTTACATCGCTATGCAATTTAATTATCCTTGCTGCCAACATTAATGAAGGATTAGTATTAATTCCAGAAGCAATTTCGAGTATCACATCAAGTGGCATGCGAATAAAATTAGCTATTCCTTCTAAGGTATATTCATTTGTCGATACAATGTCATTCACTAAAAATCTCAAAAAATTAATCTCTATCACTTCATCCTCCTTGTTAGGCTCACTTTTAAGCAGTTTTAAATAATTTCTATATTGATTTCTGAATATTTCGGAAAACTCGTCCGAAATACGCACAAATAGATTTGCTTCCAGAAAAACACATTCAACTTTTGACAGCTTGTGAAAATTATCTTGCAAAAGATAAGACAGCAGATCCCCGATAGGCATTCCATACCCTCCATTATTAATTTATAAACCAGATGAAAAATGATTTAACGAATAATGTAAGGAGGCCAATTTTCGGGAGGAAAAGCGTATGCATTGCACGGGAGAATTTCGATCCTTCTCGGAGGGACTTTTGCGCTAAAGGCCAACATTTTTCTTGCTCGTAAAAATAATTGGTAAAAATAACTCCTGCTCATCCATTTATACTCCTATTCGTTATAGGGCAGGCGTGACATTTCCTACACATTACGATAAATTATGCGCGGGGAAGTGCTACACAGTAATCTGCCCCGTTCTAGAGCTAGCCAAGTTACAGCTTGGTTAGCTCATCCTAAAAATCGGGTCATAACATCTTAAAATCAATAAGTTCGCGCCTGTACAGTTGCGCGAGTTTATTAGAATACCTGGGTCATTATTCCCTCCTTATGTGTTTACCATCACCAAGGTGTAACACACCTCCTTCCTCCTCGTAATCCTAAAACATGGGGTTTTGGCCGTTAGTCATAAAATTTTCTGGATTTGTGTCACTTGCCAGGATAATATAAGCAACGAATTTTACTTGTCAAGTATACTTTGGAGAAATCAGTATGAAACTAAATCAAGCATCAGGAAGTGCTAGAACAACCAAATCTACAATTGGCTTGAGAATTCAGGAGTTGCTGGAACAACACAATGTCGGTTTACCCAAGATCGCCTCACTCACAGGACTAACAGCGGAAACTATCCGACAGATCATCAAGGGAACAATCAAAAATCCTGGCATTGAAACGTTATCTAAAATTGCGGGGGCTTTTTCTCTCTCTCTTTTTGAATTATTAGGAACACATGATGCAACAGCGCATATAAACAAAAAACGAATTAAAATTGTTGATATTTTTGACTTAAAAAAATTAAATTTCAAAAATATGGACGATCTGATAAATCAGTCAATTGAGTCAACAGAAATTTTATACATCGATGAGAGCACATTAAACGCAGAATTTTTTGCGCTAACAGTCAACGCTAGTTTAGCTGAAAAATTAACTCATTGTGGCATGCCAATGCTAACTGAAAAAGATCTGCTGATTTTTACAAAACCTGAAGATTACTTCTCAAATTCAATAGTTTTAGCTAGATGTAATAATGAATCGTTAACATTAGGTATTGTTATAGATGTTGAAGACAAAACCATTTGGGTAAAATCCGTCGATATACCTCAAAAACAGATGGTTATAAAAATTGATAAAAATGACGTAGTTGGAATAGTTCACAATGTACAGTTCACCAAGTAAATTAGATATAACGCAACTAAATAAAGAATACCAAATATATTTTATGTTCGTAGTATGTCTTATCAGCCTTCAGCTGATATGCAATACAATTGAACCAATTATTTTTAGTTTTGGCATACTTAAAATTCCCGCATCAGCGATATTTTATGTCCTCTCATTCGCCGTCTCTGACGTAATCACTGAAAACTTTGGATTTAAATTGGCAGTTCGAGCAACCGTATTAAATATAATTTCTCAATTTATATATTGCGGGATAGCTACCGCAGTTTTTCTAATGCCGAAAAAATTCCAAACAACAGATGCGGCAGACAGCTTTCAATATATTTTCCATTTTATATCTCTTGAATTAATAAGCTCAATTGTTGCATTACTAATTGCCATGATTGCCAATGACTACATTATCAATCGGCTAAAATTAGTGTTTCTTGGAAAAGGATTTTGGTGGAGAACTATTGTTTCTACTGTAACTGGCGAAATTGTTATGTTAAACATCGATTACAACATCACATTCATGTACGAAAAAAGCTTCTCTGTGATTCAACAGCTGATATTTAGCGCCATGATCTACAAAACTATCGCAGCGTTTATATTAGCCTTACCAATAGCTCTTCTTTCCAAGTATATTAGCAATAATGTATTTTTCCTAAAACCAAGCATGAACCAAAAGATTTCTCTGTTAACGGATTTAAAAAATGCCATCGCTTTTAAGTAAAATAATAAAATTAATTAAACGAAACATCCCTGACTCTCAAATCGTAGGTGATGTAAAATTTCATCAAGATAACATTCCATTCTTTACAATTAGCATGGATGGTTGCAACACATTGGTCGACATAAATGCGGAAGATATTATAGAAAAGTTTACCGATAAATTCAGTCAATCTGACATTAAAAATGCAACAAAAGCCTTCATGAAGTATCGCTGTTTATTGAAACTAGCCAGTATAGAAAAAAATTATGCTATTCTTCATGATAAAAACAATAATCGTTATCAGTTGATTGACTTATCTGATAGCAACCTACCCTACAGCATTAACTTTGATTTATTAAAATCTGAAGATGCTTTTATTCTTGGCACTCACTTTGAGAGAGAACGACTAGAAAAAGACAGACGATTGTTACGACTTACAAGATCAGGACAAAACGTCAAAAAACTTGCACTGGTAAAATCCCATGGATAAAGAATTTGGCATTGCCTGTATACTTGAAAAAACATCTACTGATGAGATAATTAAATACATTCCATTTCTTGAAAAAAATAATTACCCACATATCAGTCTATTTCAATTTAGATGTGATGATAAAAAATTCTTATCGTCAATAAAAGAATATCTTAAAAAAGTGTTGGTATCTAAAGAATTTTTAACCGGTGACATTAGCTTAGTTGAAGAAAATGTATTTCTTAACATAGTTGATGACTCTACGCTAAAATATGCTTCCGACCAATTGGCAGAATTTTATTCTGAAAATTGTTATTGCAAAGAACCACTATCTCAGATTAATTTTACCGAATTAAATTCAGAACAAACTGAGCTTGTAAATAAATATGGTATATATTGGGTAAAACAAAATTTTCATCCGCACATCACTCTTTCGTATAACAGACAAACTAGTGGCATTTTCAATGTGCCATCTCCCCTTTCATTAAAAGTACGGATGCTTGACCTATATCCAATTGATACTCTTGGAAGGATTAACATCTAATTCTTGCTAACAAAATGCTGTAGCACTATATAAATAATACAGATTACATTATGCAAATAATCCAAAATGCACATACCGAATCGCACCAATTACGCTGCCCGACCAATAAATACAATATGACAAATGGCGTCACATGAGAATTATAAAACTCTGTACGGGCGATGATATCAAGTCAACAGGGTCTAACACTAACGACGCTTCTTCTTTTTACGCTTTTCTATGCTTCACTTCCCCAAGTTTCGCCCAAGAATTATGGTGGGAAGCATCATAAATATCCCAATCCGCTTTAGTAAATTTCTCATCATCTACTTCCAGCAAAAGCCACGATAAAAATTTTGCAGCCGTAGCTGGCTGTAATAATTCACCGCGTTGAAGGAATCCATGAAATACCTCGGCCGCTGGAAAGCGAGCCGTATCGTAAGACCGCAAATGCTCTTGAATGGGTGTATCAACCACACCAGGCATCGCACTTGCAAAAACAATTTCTTGATCTTTCAATTCCACATTGCAATATTCTTTCAGCATATACAAAGCAGCTTTTGAAACACCATAAGCAGACATCGCTGACATCGGCGCATGCGCCAACCCTGTAGAAATATTTAGAACACGTCCACCATTTTTTAAGTGTGGCAATAGTAATTTTGTAAGGAAAACTGGCGCTTTTAGGTTTACCAAATAATGCTGATCCCACTCTTCCTCAGAAATATCCGCTAACAGCCGAGGGGTTGCCACACCTGCATTATGTATTAAATAAACTCCAATCTTCTTGATAAAAAATCGGGACAGCAGGTATCTGATCTATTTCACAGATCACACTATTTTATAAATTTAGATTTAGCGAAGGATCACATTGATAGCGAAATCCAAAAATTTGTAGATTTATTAATTGGGACGCATAAAGAATACCCAACACAAGATGAATTTGGGATGTGCCTATCATACCAAGCAAGCGTTCGATCCAATTTTCCTGGCGGAAAAAATGGAAGACATATCGGTGCAACAATAATTTCTGAAAATGGAGAGGTAATATCAGTGGCCTCCATACGAGCCCCGTCTAGCTCTTCAAATACAACATTAAACGATCAAAACAAGATTGAGCCTGGCTATGAAAAATATAAAAAGAAATTGAAGATATGGAGCGATCTCATTCTAAATATGGCTGGGGAAAAAATAACCCGTGAAAATTACACAAAAACTTATTTGAGTATTGATGAGAAAAATCATCTTCTAGATATAGAATCGTTTATAAAAAACAGTTTGGACTTTCACCCCTGCACGCATGCTGAAATTGCCGCGATACTTGATGCTGTCAAACTAGGAGTTTCAGTGAGACATGCCACACTTTACTCAACAACATTTCCTTGCCACATATGCGCGAAAGACATAATAACCTCTGGAATCACCCGCGTTGTTTACCTAGAAGCTTACCCAAAAAGTAAAAATAAAGAACTATACCCAACCTTAATTGACTTTAATACTAACAACAAATCGGAACGTGTATCATTTGAATTTTACACCGGAATTGGCCCAAAAAGATTTTTGTATGTATACTCATTGGAAAATAAAGAAGGAGAAAATAAGATCTCGTTGTTACAGTTTGAACTACCCAAGTATTATACCGAGCGGGAAGATGATGTTTTTAATCATCTAAAGATGAAGCTGTCAAACAAACCATTCTTTGGCAAGCACCTTCCTCTTAGTGATTTACTAGATCACAAGACAAAGAACTAACTTCTATTACATTTAAACAATCACCGTGTCTACCGACAAAACTCTTATGCGCTTTTTGAACTATTAAAAATTCCTTAATAGTTGAAATTTGTGCAATATTTGATTTACAAAAATGCGGATGCGTCCAGCCAAACACTTACAAACTGTAAGCGATTGAAAATAGTCACGCCGAACTATGCCTATTGAATGCGGAAAAGTTCAACCGGTTACATTTTGTAACCGGTTGAATATCTCAACCCTTTGTTCCTATTTTCCGATCGCATTTACCAAGAATCCCTCGGTAGCTGTCAATCAACAAAGCTATTCTTAATTCTAGAATTTGAAACAGCTTAAATTGTCCATATTTGGCATTTACAAATTGACACCACTAATCCCTGAAACTAGTTTACAGCCCTTCCTCAGTTAGCCCCGCCAATACTCATCTGGATCTTCACCTAACTCGGGATCATCTGGATGCATATTTTTATAACGTACAAATACCTTCCGCATCCATGCTGGCATCTTATCAATGTGCAATAGCACTTCGCTGAAATACTTATCTCCTAGACGACTATGAAGCTTTCCAACTACCCGAGGTTTAAGATATCTCTTGCCCTCATACCACAAGGCAGTAACCACATGACATGTTACTGTATTTGGCATAATTATTTTCTTTGGATTCACATGCACAAGCTTAATTCTATTTTTTCCATTTATTTTTATATAACGCGAGCGGCCAGTTGTATAATATATTTCGTGCATAGGAATTTGCGTACTGAGACCAATTTGGTTCAGCGCTACAGCACCATGCACCGATATTATCTCACCTGTTCTTTTAGAAATAGCTTTAACTATTTTTTCTGTTTCAGGCGGTATAACACTACCTGGAAAATAGCGATTCTTTTGGGGCCTAAAATACATACCACGACATATAGTGCCAATCTCATTGTTCTTCACTAATCGCAACAAAACACGTTGCACAACTTTAACAGGATATTTTTTATAAATTGATTCTGCAAAAAAAATATTCCCTCTTGGAATTTTTTTAATATGTTTTTCAATTAGCTCGGCTTCTTGCATACTTATTACCGTTAATCTACAAATAAAATAATTATACTGATATAATTTTTTGGATTGCAGGCAGATAATACTCCGCTCTTCCTGCTTCAACAATTAAATTAATTATAGGCTGATACTTAGCCTCTCCATGTGTATGGCCACATAATACTAAGAATTCAATGACTGGATTTTCTTCTGCAATCTTGATTAATACATCGCCCACTACCTTGGAGCTAAAATACGGCAACCAATCTTCACCACTTATTTTACCATTATACATACATGCCTCTTTGAAAGGCGGAACATGCGTCAACACAATTACTTTTTTTGGCTCTTGAGTAACCGCCTGGATCAAATCAGCTTGCAGTTTCATAGCATCCGCATCAGCCAACTGCTGCATTTTTTCCAGCAACTGAAACCTGCCAATAATTTTTTCCTGAAATAAATCTGCAATCATACGACTATCATTAAGGGCTACCCGACTATTCTGATAATCACCCAACCGACCATCAGCCCATCCGTCTTGTCCTAGTAAAATAGTGTTCCCATCTAGCGCTTGAATACCTGAAGCTGGCAGCCAATGTAATAATTTTTCTGATTTTGTTAACTCAGACATTGATTCACGAACATCTTTTACTTTCCCACGATAATAATCATGATTGCCTAAGATAAAATAAATAGGCACTTTTATCTGGGCAGCCATTTCTTTCAAAATACCGGATACAGAGGATGCTTCAGCAATATCGCCACTTATCAACACAGCATCACAATTTGTTTCACCAATTTTTTGATAAAACTCTCTTCGTGCATCATCATCAAGAAAATTGAGATGAATATCTGTCAGCCATGCTAGATTCATGTTACTTTACTCACTTATAATATTTTTAATCTTATTCTCCAACAACTCAATGCGGTTCTCAGCCAAGCGTCCATACTGAACAAAATGACCTGGAATAGCTCCTTGAAATGATCGACTACTACCAATATCAGAAAGTGATTTAACAAGATAATTTTTTAATTCGATATCTGATTGAAGAATTTCATCAACTATTTCTAATCGGCCATCTAAAACCGAAACAATATCTTCAAAATCATGGCTTGCATAAAAATCCATTTTTCCACGAGTTTTGAATGCTTCTAGCTTCGTTGCAATAAAATAAGGAGCAGTGACTATTTTGATATTAATATTATCTGTCAATAGATAAACAAGCGCGTGTTCAATTGCCTTTTTATACCAACGATTACCAAACCCTAAAATTTCCTCATCGGTAGGCATCACATCTAGAATGACATCATCATAGAACCAGCGACAAATAACATCTTCTGATAGTGATTTTTTAAATCCATGTTGTTGTAATTTTTTTTCTAATCGATGATATTGATTCAATGAAATTACATCAACAATACAATCCACATCTAACGTATAACGAACATCTGGAAACTCAGGATCAGTAATAAAAAGTCCCGTAGTACAGCCGCCTAAAAACACAACTTCATCACAAAGTACATCCAGTTTTTCAGCAACAAACTGAAGCATTCTAATATTTGCTAATCTTACTATTCCCTTACTTTGCATAACCTAACCTTTCTTTTAGTAATTTTACAGCAACGTTACGTTCACGTGCACGCCCTGACCTAATTGCGTCAACTAAAACTAATAACTCATAAAAAACTTGATCGGGGCATTGGCGCAATGCTTTAGGTACTGATGGATAAAGAGGAGCTAAAGCAACCCCACGTTTTTCACCCAGCGCATCTGGCCATACTGGTATAGGATCATCTCCCAGCGCAATGATACCCTGAAACAATTGCGCGCCAATTGCGGTTGGAACCCCCCTAGTATATTCACCTAATTTAGCTGGGAAAAAAAACTTAATTCCACTTACTAATAATTCTTCTGCTGCATTTATATTGGGATAAAGCTTAGATTGATTATCTTTTCTCAATAACCCTGCCTCACATAATCGTTTTATGCCCGCATTTATTTCAGTTAGACTAATACATAATCCTTCTGCTAATTGGCGCTGAGACCAATCTGCCGCTGGATTGGCAAGCAATTTTATTAAAATGACACAATCTTGTGGCTTTAGCATAATTAGCCTCGCAACAACTGATATATCTATATATATATTAGGATAGCACAGGTGTTCCCTGTTCGGGAACAGGGAACACATAAAAACGGTATTCGCGATTCGGGAACAGCGAATAGAAACAGGTGGGACGCGGGTTCAATTGATTTTCAAGTACCAAGCTTTTAGGGGTACTTTTTGGGGTATCGTGCAAGAAGCGAATTCTAAAAATATAGTGTAATCAAAAAACTAACCTACCAACTAAATTCCCGCCGCCACACCAACTTGTTTATTTTTAAGGTATTTTTTCAAAAAGCCGGCGGGTTCGGAGTTATAGTCCGCTGAACCAAACTATTTCAAATTCAAACTCTGCGTTTAAATACAACCACATGAATTTAATCGATGTTTTTTCCATTGCACTGGTTTTATTTGCTTGCGGTTGATCAACAATGCACCGAGAGATACACAAAAAACAAGTATTGCCTTCCGTAAAAAGTACCCGAAATGGACCCGTAAAAATATGGGGTTTTAGCAAATATTGCATGAGAGATGCGCGCTGTTTGAATGAACAGTTCACGAACCTACAATAACTGCAACAATTTGACATTTATATATTATTTGTATATTATTTGCACTCATGTCTGCGATTTAGAAAAACGGACAGGAATATATAATTTGCCCATAAAAAAATCATTATATCTTATACAGTTCGCCGGAAAAAGGTTATAACCCCAATGTTTACACATATAGACACAAAGAGCGGTGACAAGCTAGTGAGGAGCTCCGCAGACTCACCCTCTGCTGCCAACACCACCGAAAACAAACCTGAAACAGATAGACCCCTTTCATTTTACAGTGATACATATGCCTTTAGTGTACTTGCCCCTTTGTTGCCAACAGCGGATTTTCATTTAACTTCTTCACCATCCAAATGGATTACCGCACAACAACCTATACAAAGCGCACACATTCTATCCAGATGGACTAAAAAATACTACGAAGATATTAAGATTATTTTTAATTACACACAAAATAATAAGAAAATCGCTCGTATTCAAAATAAAAACGCGAAGAAATGTAAAAAATTTAGTTTAAAAAATATTGCGTTTATCATCGAGTTACGCAAATATTTACATTATTTCAACAACGAGGTTGCTTCTCATACCCATCATTTGATAAAAAAAATGATGTACGATCCATTGCTCACTCAACACTTTTCATCCCAACTTGTTAAATTATTTAATCTCGAAATTTATGATAGTGGAAGATCATCTGATACATGGTCAGTCCTAGCAGAAAATACCATTTTTCTTGTGCCAACAAAAAGTTTAGAAAAACGATTTTGCCCACCTTCTAGCTTGTTAAATGCACTATGCAACACTACCAATGTAAGCTTTTCATTTGCAGAAAATAAATTTGATAATCTAGCAAAGGAAGGTTGGAATTTCTTGCGATTTCAAGGTAGAACAATTATTTTTGAAAATGAAACAGGTGATTTACTAGCACTAAAAATTCAGAAAAAAAATGAAGATGCTTCTGAGCTATTAAAAGAGTTTATCTCAGTTAAAATCATGGGTGAGAATGCATCTCAGCTGCAACTTAAAAGTCGATTCCCGCTAG